>Ga0194119_10000062_pt1 | contig 188853 bp, 174 predicted proteins | sample TA2MahC100mmetaG_FD_148620 | JGI IMG/M metagenome (GOLD analysis project Ga0194119, IMG submission 148620) | Freshwater microbial communities from Lake Tanganyika, Tanzania - TA2015018 Mahale Deep Cast 100m | ecosystem: Environmental > Aquatic > Freshwater > Lake | place: Tanzania: Lake...
TATCAGGTGTGCCGTGTTGCACGCAAAGACATGTTCAAAAGGGTAAAACGGTAACTCAGCAGGAGCTGGTCGGTAGTTTTTTATCGGCTGAGGTGGCCTGCCGGATGGCTATCGCTCAACTCAGGTTTTTCTAAGGCTTTCCGGCGAATCGTCTCCTGCCGTCATTCGCAGCAGGTCGGTCACAACCATCCCCGGACTGAGCGTGCCGACCTGCACTCCCGTTGAACGGGCCTCATGCGAAAATGATCTGGTGAAATAGGTCAGGGCACGTTTCGTAGTACCGTAGAGAGTCATCCCGTCAAGCATGAATCCGTCGCTTCCGAATCCCTCCATATTGAAGATCTTCCCCGCTCCCCGCTTGCGCATTTCAAGAAAAGCAATAATGGTGCCATGCACCACGCCGTCAATATTGCAGCGCAGCACCCGCTCCACCGTGCCGGCATCAAGTTCCCATGCGTTGAGGGTCTCATGACTGATTCCTGCATTGTTGATCCATATATCGATAGAACCGAATTTTGCGAGAACCTCGCGATGCAGCATAAGCAAACCGTCGCGGCGACTCGCGTCTGCAGCAACGCCGATCACGCGGTTTTCGTAAAGTACAAGCCGTTCGAGCGCCCTGTCAGTCGTCGCACGGGAACTTCCGTTCACCGCGACCAGGCATCCCCGTTTAAGGAATTGTTCCGCAAGCCCGAAGCCTATGCCCCGTGAACTCCCGGTAATGACAACCTTCGTTTCCATTATGCAGATTTATCCATCATCTGTCAATCATGCGTCGATATCGATCGGAAAAAACTTACAGTTTGTCCCGACGACATTTGCATTCGTGGTTGAAATCGTCAGCATGCAAGTCGGAAGCCTCTGCAGCTGCAGTGCGATCCGCCTTTGCTGGCTTGCCTCGAAACGGAGTCCAGAAACGTTGGATCGTCCTTACGGATTCGGCAATGCCGTCACGGCACTCCGACCACCGCAGATCATCAGGATCCCGCTCCTCCCCGATGTTCGCCAGAAGAAATATCGGGGCAAGGACGGAAAAATCCGTGTCCTCCTCAAAAAGCGGCTGCCAGGTTTCCCTCGTCAGTTCGATACCCACCAGAAACCCTCTGGCCCAGTTCTCGACGGCACACCGCTCTTCAGATTGTTCGGTGAAAGAACATCTGCTGAATAACGGCAGATAGGTTTCGGGAGTTCGCAGAAGCACTGCTTCGACAAGCTCCCTGTAGCGCACAATAATTGAAAGGATGCGTTGCATCTCGTCAGGAGAGACGAACTGCGGTGCGCTTTCTGCATCCGTTCCCCATACAAGCGGAAGCCACTGCCCGGTGGGCAAAGGTTCCGGGCCGGCGGCCAGCGAGGCAAAGAAACCGTCGAGCATGTCGAGATCCATGGCGCTTCGGGAAACCTTGCCGGAAAGCAGAAAATCCTCAAGCTCGCCAAGCTCGTCGGCAGTGACCGGATTGTTCGTCCTGTCGTTCATAATACCGATATAAAAAACTGTAATAAAAACAAATCCGCTTCTCTTTTCCTGAAAACTAACGATTCGACACTGAATTATCAGAATAATTCCCGCGGATTCTGTTGTTTATCGGAACTGACCTTATGGAAACAGCATGCGTCAGCTCGCGGTTCCATGACCGGATTATCGGTTCTGTGCCGCGATACAGGCGAATTCGGCAAGAATGCCTGCCGATTCGGGGGCTTCATGAACCTCCGGCAGCATATCGAACTGTTCGTCAGAAAACCCCCCTTCCACCCTGATATACTCCTGCATGACAGGAAGAGTATACTCGGGATGAAACTGTACGCCCCACGCGCATGCGCCGACACGAATGACGTGATGTCGCTCATGCCCGTTACTTGCCAGGCATACTGCGCCAGGGGGCAACTCGAGCACAGACTGCTCATGAATGGTATGGGCATAAAAAACAGGAGCAACACCTCGTAAAAGACGATCATCGGCAGCCTCCGGTTTCAGCGATATCCGGACAGTACCAATCTCCCGGCCATTGGGATTGTACCCGACTGCCCCGCCAAGCGCCCTGCCGAGCAACTGATGGCCGTAGCAGATGCCAAGAAGCGGCACCCCGCTTTCGACGAACTGCGGAATCCATGCTTCGATCGCCAGACTCCAGGGAAGATTATCGGTGACCATGGCGTGAGAACCGGTGATAATTGCACCGCAACATGCAAACGGTTCCGGCAGGGTCTCCCCGACTACAGCATCGACGACGCTCACCGGAAGCCCCGAACCGCTCAGGCACATCCTTATCCAGTCCCCGAAATCACCGTAATTCCGCAGAATCGATTTGCGGGTTGTTCCGGCCTTGATGATGTAAAGCTGTTTCATGTCTGCAGCGAGCACAAGAACTATTGCAAAAAGAATCTTCAAGGCAGGAAACTATGATTTTTCATATCGATGAACAAGCCGACATGACAATGACAGATTATTTTGTACAATGAATAAACACAGGAACACCCGGGAGACTCTGCCATGGACCGACACGCTTCAGATCCGAAAGACTCAAACGACTCCGGACAACAGGGCGAACATCTGACCGGAACGGTTGAACGGATAACCTACCATAACGAAGAAAACGGCTTTTCCGTCCTGAAAATCAGGATCAGTGAGAGCCGGGAACCTGCAACGGTTGTCGGTATCATACCTGCCGTTGCATCCGGCGAAATTGTGGAATGCAGGGGAAACTGGCAAAACAACCGTACTCACGGCCTGCAATTCAAGGCAGAAGAGATCCTTGTCGTACCACCGAACACTGCTGACGGTATAGAAAAATACCTCGCATCCGGTATGGTCAGGGGAATAGGTTCCTTCTACTCGAAACAGCTCGTCAAAAAATTCGGCACCGGCGTGCTCGACATACTCGACAACGACCCGGAAAAACTGCTCGATATCCCCGGCATCGGAAGAAAACGTCTTGAAATCATCACAGCCTCATGGAACGAACAGAAAACCGTCAGGGATATCATGGTTTTTCTGCAATCGCACGGTGTTGGCATAGCAAGGGCATCACGGATATTCAAAACCTATCGCGAAGAGGCGATCAGCAAAGTCTCTGAAAACCCCTACCGTCTCTCGCTGGATATCGACGGCATCGGTTTCCTCACCGCCGACACCATTGCGTCGAAGCTTGGCATCGCTCATGATTCGCTTATAAGGGCGGAAGCCGGCGTACGGCACGTCCTGCAGGAACTTGCAGCAAAAGGCCATTGTGCCGTACCGAAACCCCTGCTTGTTTCTGAAGCAGCGGCGATTCTTGCTATTGCCGGACCGGTAATAGAAGAAGCCATATCGAAAGAAACCGGAAATTGCAATCTGGTGAGGGAGATCGTCGGAGAAGATCAAATATACTACCTGGCCCCGCTCCACCGGGCCGAAGAACGCACGTCACTATATCTGGCAGATCTTCTGCAGGGCGATCCTCCCTGGAAAGATATCGAACGCGAAAAAGCAATTCGGCAAGTTGAAAAAGAGACCGGTCTCTGTCTGTCGGTATCCCAGAAAAAAGCCCTTGCAACGGTGCTGACAAGCAAGGCCGCCGTCATCACCGGCGGTCCCGGCGTTGGTAAAACAACGCTTGTCAACGCCATTCTCAGGATCATCGGTAACAAAATCACGAATATCGCGCTCTGCGCTCCGACCGGTCGAGCTGCGAAGAGGTTATCGGAATCAACCGGCATGGAAGCCAGTACCATTCACCGGCTGCTCGAATTCGATCCGGTATCCGGCAGCTTCAAACATGGACCCGGCAATCCGATCGAAGCCGATCTGATTGTTGTGGATGAAACATCCATGGTTGATATTGTGCTGATGAGCCGCCTTGTCTCCGCCTTGTCGGCAAAAGCCGGCCTGCTGCTGGTCGGCGATGCCGATCAGCTGCCATCGGTCGGACCGGGAGCCGTACTGACCGATATTATCAGGTCCGGTGTCATGCCGGTCATTACCCTGACGGAAATTTTCCGTCAGGCCGCCGAATCGCAGATCATCGTCAATGCACACCGCATCAACCGCGGAGATCTTCCGCTCAATACCGAAACCGGAAACCTCTCTGACTTCTATGTGGTGGAAGCGTCATCTCCGGAAGAAATTCACCGGAAACTGATGCAGATGGTCACCAGCCGCATTCCCGAACGTTTCAACCTGCATCCGGTCAGGGATATTCAGGTGCTCACACCGATGAACCGCGGCGGACTCGGATCCCGTGCGCTGAACGCCGAGCTGCAGAAAGCCCTGAACGGCAGTGCGGAGCCGAAAATCTCACGTTTCGGCACCACGTTTTCTTCCGGCGACAAGGTGCTTCAGATGGTGAACAACTACGACAAGGAGGTGTTCAACGGCGATATCGGCACAATCGCCTCAATCGATACACAGGAAAGCGAACTGGTGGTCGATTTCGAACGACGCCCCGTACGTTACGAATTCGGCGAACTTGATGAACTTTCTCTTGCCTATGCCACAAGCATTCATAAAAGTCAGGGATCGGAATACCCGGCAGTTGTCATACCCCTGGGACTTCAGCACTTCACCCTTCTTGAAAGAAACCTCATCTATACCGCAGTCACCAGGGGAAAAAAGCTTGTGGTGATCATAGCCCAGCCGAAAGCGCTTGCAATAGCCGTCGGGAACCGCAAAGCCGACAGCAGAATGACCACGCTGGCCTCCAGGCTTGCGGAAGCATGCGGCGACAGTGCCGGCAAACGATAAAACATTTTTTGCTATATTCCGCCCTTAAGAACTGTTTTACACTCTTTTTCAGGACGCATGCGGCCAGGTTCGGCCTGTGACCGCCGGTCAGCGTTCTTATGTCGCAGGCATGAATCATGAAAGACCTCTCTCTCATTTTTCTCACCGGGTTCAGCGGTTCCGGAAAATCCACCATAGGACCGCTGTTGGCCAACTCCCTCGGATACGAGTTCATCGACCTCGATCACGCCATTGAGCAATCTGCAGGAAAATCCATCACAAGAATTTTCGCTGAGGAAGGGGAACCGGCATTCAGGCTGCTGGAGTTGGAAACGCTGCAGAAACTTGCCGGAAAAACCGAGATGGTCGTTTCGCTCGGCGGAGGCGTTCTTGAGCATGATGAATGCTTCAGTTTCATCAGAGAAAACGGAACGCTCATCTATCTGAAATCCACCCCGGGAGCGCTTGCAAAACGACTCTGTCATAAAACCGATAGACCGCTGCTGCTGGGAGATAACGGAACAAGGCTATCGCGCGAAGAAATAGAACGGAAAATAATGCTCATTCTCGAAAAGCGCGAAAGCCGTTATTCGGCCGCGGAGCTTACCGTGCAGACAGATACAAAACGCATAGGATCGACCGTCGAGGAGCTGACACGAAAAATCAACCGGTACATCCGTCAGGCGGATCTATACCGGCAAAAAAAACAATCAGACAACCATGCAGACAAATAGCGCGAAAAGTTCGATCCTCGTCAGCACGCCGGTACTTTCCGAAGCCGGCGAATTATACGGCAAACACGGACTCGCACGAAAAACAGTCGTACTTTTCGACGACAACACCAGAAAACTCTTCAGGGATCGGGTTATCGGCACGCTGGAACAGCAGGGATTCAGGCTGCTGGAAATCACGGTACCGGCAAGGGAATCTTCTAAAAGCTTCAAAGCCGCCTACCGTCTCTATGGCGCCATGATCGAAGCCGGAGTCGACAGAAGCTGGAACCTTCTTGCAATCGGGGGGGGCGTCGTTGGCGATCTGGGAGGGTTCATCGCAGCAAGCTACTACCGCGGCATCCCTGTAGTGCAGTGTCCCACGACGCTGCTTGCCATGACCGACAGCGCGATAGGCGGCAAGGTAGCCATCAACCACCCGCTCGGAAAGAACCTTATCGGATTTTTCCATATGCCCGAGATGGTACTGATAGATCCGTCGTTCCTCTCTACCTTGCCGGAACGCGAAATATTCGGAGGCATGGCCGAAGTGATCAAGTATGGCTTCATTGCCGACCTGAATTTCCTTCGCTGGCTCGAACAGCACTTCGACAGGATCACTTCGCTTGAGGAACCGTTCATTTCCGAAGCCGTCCGGCGCAGCGCATTGATAAAAGCCGATGTCGTTGAAAAGGATTTCAGAGAAACCACGGGTCTGAGGGCAACCCTCAACTTCGGCCACACCTTTGCACACGGCCTCGAAAAACTCGCGGGATTCCGCGGTATCCGCCATGGAGAAGCCGTCACAATCGGAATGGCCTGTGCACTTGCGCTCTCACACCGCCTCGGTTACCTCGACGCAGCTGACATGCAATCCGGCCTCGACCTTATAGCACGTTTCCGCTTGCCGGCTGGTCTCGTTAATAAAAGGTTTCTCGCGCACCGCGCCGATCTTCTGTTTGAAAACATGTTTTCGGATAAAAAGAAGCTCGACAGCAAACTGCGGTTCGTATTGCTGAGAAAACCCGGAGAGGCATTTCTGCTGGAAGAAAATGTAGAGGATCTGGCCGTGCTCGAAGCAATTGAAGAGGCACGAAAGTTCTTTTCTACCCGTACGAAGCGTTAAGCTCGTACAGATAGCGAGCTCCCTTTGCGACTGCGAGTTCAAGCTGCACCACCTCCCGCTCAAGAAATGGAACTATGGCGGGAGCGCTGCCGCCGGTAACGATTATCGCAGGCTCTTCTTCCCCCTGTTCGCGGAGATCCCGGACGATCCTGGCAGTCAATCCGTCGATGCCCGCTACACAACCCCAGAAAATACCGTTCCTGATGCATGACGCCGTCGAACGTCCGAGAAACTCCCCGCTATGAACAGCCCTAACATGCGGCAGTTGTGCGGTACGCTCATGAAGCGAACGCGCCATGATATCCAGACCCGGCATGATAAACCCCCCCTCGTAGAGTCCAGAAGCGGACAGCACGTCGACGGTGACAGCAGTTCCGATATCGAGCGCGATAAGCGGTCGCTGAGGAAACAGTTTACGCCCTGCGGCGCAGAGCGCAATCCTGTCTGAACCGAAAGATTCGGGATTGTCGTACTGCAGCTCGAAAGGCAACTTCAGGTTCGATGAAATGAGTAAAACATCGGCAATACCTGATTGGCGAAGCATGACGGCAACAGCTTCAGAAACAGCTGGCACCACACTGCACAGAACCGCAGCTCCCGTATCCTGAAAAGTGCTCAGCAACTGCGGCAATACGGAATTCAGACACTCCCTGTCCCCAAGCGATTTCGTTGAAATCCTGAGTACCTCGAGAGGATCATCATGCCGGAAAACGGCACATGTGGTCGTGGTATTTCCTATCTCAACCACAAGAAGCCCTCGTTCTCGGGATAAAGGCTTAACAACCATATCAGTCATACGCTTAGGAACTCAGGGGCGTTTGACGATAACTCCTGTTTTCGAAGAAAGAGAAGCAAGAAATGCCTCGAAACCCTGCAGGTTCTTCGTCACGAAAAGGGAATCCTTCAATTCGTCCTTTCCGGCAACAATATAGATTTTCGGCGGCGGATTATAGGTTCTTGGTTCCTGGTATATTGCGGTAATACTCTGCAGAGAAAAATTCTTCTCGTTCCCCTTTCTATCGAGGTAGAGCAGTTCGCTATCGGTAATTTTCACCGAATCGCCATCCTGACCATGCTCGCCGACAAACCGGGTATTGTAGTAATTCGGCCCGCCGAGTGCGATGGTCGTAAGAACGATCAGAAGCGTGGTTTTCCAGAGGCAGCCGAGATCGACTCCGTAAGAAAACTTGCCATATCTGAAAAAAACAGCCCAGCCTATGCCGAGAAACACCATGCCAAGCATCCAAGTTGCAACATAATAGTAGTCCAACCACCAGGAAGGATAGGTCATAGGGTACTGGAAAACCTCGGACATAGCACTATCGATTGGTTTTATTGAGATTCGGTTACATGATTTTAAAAATAAGGCTTAAGTTTTCCTTTGCAAGAATTTATTTTAAACGGAAAAACCACCCTTGAACAAACCGTCATGAAATCATATCACAAGGAGCTGTGGATGCAGGTGCCGGCAAGAATGGATTTCGTCAACATCACCGGCGATGTGGAAAAAGCTCTCGAAGAGAGCGGCATACAGGAAGGACTCTGTCTCGTAAACGCAATGCACATTACTGCATCGGTCTTCATCAACGATGATGAACCCGGCCTGCATTACGATTACAAACGATGGCTTGAAGAACTGGCTCCTCACGAACCGATCAGCCGCTACCGTCACAACATGACCGGCGAAGACAACGGTGACGCGCATCACAAACGGCAGGTAATGGGACGCGAAGTCGTTATCGCCGTAACAAACGGGAAGCTGCATTTCGGTGCATGGGAGCAGATCTTTTACGGCGAGTTCGACGGGAAGCGCAGAAAGCGGGTGCTGGTGAAGATCATCGGAGAGTAAAGGGAAGCACTGAACAGTTATTGGGCACCCGAATTGCGCTGGTTGGCCTGTGCTCGAAATCCTCATGTACTGCGTGTACACTCCGGCTTCTCCGCTTCGTCCGCGCCTCTACAAACGAAAAGGGCCTGCAGTTACAGGCCCTTTTCGCTTGGAAATACTGAAGCGATTTTGCTGATCAGTGTTCGAACAGCATTTCCGAATATGTAGGAAGCTGCCAGCGGCTGCGGTCAACCATCAGTTCGAGCTTGTCGGCAATCTCTCGAACCCTGTTCATCAGAGGCAGCAGTTCGTCTGCACAGTAATCTGCTTTACCGAACTCTCCCTCGATTGTTTCAATCATCTCAACAGCCTCATCGAGTTCTGCGGTAAGATCGATCAGCGTCGAAAGATTTTCAGCGAGGTTCTTCAGATGGTTCGCCTGGCTTGCAATAGCGGCATCGGAAAGCCCTATTGCTTCGGCTGCGGCAAGCAGGTTGTTGAACGAATTTCCGATATCGCCCTGATACTCCGAAACATCGGGAATGACAAACGTTTTCAGCATGAGCTGCAGCGTGCGGGCCTCGATATCGATACCCTTCACGTACCGTTCAAGACGGATATTCAGACGGGATTCGATCTCCTGCTCGGTCAGCACGCCATATCTGACGAACATCGCCCTGACATCCCCTTTTTCAAGCGTACGGAGCGCCTGAGGAGTGTTTTTCAGATTAGGCAGGCCTCTCTCTCTGGCCGCTTCCTGAAGCGCCTCGCTGTAGTTGTCGCCCGGATAACGGATGGCTTTTGTTTCGGTAATACCTTCACGGATCGCTTCAAGTATTGCAGAGTCGCGATCCTTTCCTGAAGCGATTTTCGCTTCGATAGCATCGGCAAGCTCGTCAATAGCCTCTGCCATCAGGGTGTTGAGCACCATGTTCGGCACTGATGGCGCCTGAGAAGAACCGACGGCCCGGAACTCGAACTTGTTGCCGGTGAAAGCGAACGGCGAGGTGCGGTTGCGGTCGGTATAATCCTTGTTCAGCAGCGGCACCTGAGACAGGCCGAGATTGAGCACCTGCTTTTCGGTCTTCAGGTCGACCTTGCCGCTTTCGATCGCGTCGAGCACGGTTTCGAGCAGTTCACCCAGAAAAACGGTAACGACAGCAGGAGGTGCCTCATTAGCCCCGAGACGATGATCGTTTCCGATGCTTGCAATTGACATCCTCAGCACGTCTGCTCTTTTGTATACGCCTTTAAGGACAGCGACAAGGAAAACGAGAAAATTGATGTTCTCGGTTGGGGTATCACCCGGATCGAGCAGGTTGATGCCCGTATCGGTACCGATAGACCAGTTATTATGCTTGCCCGAACCGTTGATGCCGGCAAAAGGCTTTTCCATGATCAGCATTGCAAAGCCTTTCCTGTCAGCAATTTTGCGCATAACCTCCATAACCAGAAGATTATGGTCGACGGCGATATTGGCCTCTTCGAAAATCGGGGCGATCTCGAACTGGTGCGGAGCCACCTCGTTGTGGCGGGTTTTTGCCGGAATACCGAGCAGATAAAGCTCGTGTTCGACATCCTGCATGAACTCAAGCACGCGGTCAGGAATGGAGCCGAAATAGTGGTCTTCCAGCTGCTGTCCTTTCGGTGGGAGGGCGCCGAGCAGCGTGCGGCCGCACATCACCAGATCGGGACGCTCGGAATAGAATTTTTTATCGACGAGAAAATACTCCTGTTCGCAGCCGGCGAATGTTTTCACGCGCGAAACTCCCGGCACGCCAAGCAGTCCAAGGAGTCTCATTGCGGAGTTGCTTACAGCATCCATGGAACGAAGAAGCGGTGTTTTTGCATCGAGCGCCTCGCCATGGTAGGAAATGAATACCGTAGGGATACAAAGAGTCAGACCCTTGCCCCCTTTCATGAGAAATGCCGGGCTCGAAGGATCCCATGCGGTATAACCGCGAGCCTCGAACGTCGTTCTCATGCCACCTGAAGGAAAACTCGAAGCATCGGGCTCGCCCTGGATCAGCTGCTCGCCGGAAAAGCGCTCGATCGGAGTTCCATCACGGTCAATCGAAAGAAACGCATCGTGTTTCTCGGCTGTGGAGCCGGTCATAGGCTGAAACCAGTGCGTATAATGGGTTGCTCCTTTTTCCATGGCCCACTCTTTCATACCGTGTGCCACTACCCCGGCGATCTCGTCGGTAATTTTCTTTCCGGCCTTGATAGTGCCCTGCAATGCCTGAAACACTTCTTTCGGGAGCCTTGCACGCATTGCCTTCTGATCGAAGGTCATCGCTCCAAAATAGCTCGATACGGGAACTTTACTATCCATCTTGATAAGATCCTCCTTGTTTTATTATACTTTTTTACCCTCCAAACGAAATAAATAAAAGAAAAACTAAGATTTTCTTGATTTTTTTTCATCAAATGTAATTAAAACCTGTCTATCCTGAAGATTTTTCCTCACGATCTCCGCACTGATTTTCCTGTTCCGTTTCAGTTGCGATAACACGAAACTTGTATTGGTTTCCAGGACGCCCGGCCAGCTCTGGATGCGCGACAGAAATTTCTCGAGAGAACCGGTATTGTGGGTCATTACTTTAAGTATATGTGAACCCTCGCCTGTCACAGAAAAACACTCCATGATTTCATCCTCCTTCATGACATGCTCCATGAACGACTTGTAATGCTTCGATGAATCGATCCGGACCCTGACAAAAGCCTGTATGTCAAACCCGAGCGACCGCTCGTCCACCTCCATGGTAAACCCCCGGATGATGCCGTTTTTCTGAAGCTTGTCGAGGCGTTCGCTGACTGAGGGTATCGAAAGGCCGACCACTTCCGCAAGTTCGCTCAGCCGAAGTCTGCCGTTTTCTCCCAGCGACTCGATGATTTTAAGATCGATCAGATCAAGATGTCCGGACATAACAGAACTGTAATTATTTCGATTTTGTAAGAAAATACACAAAAACAGGAAGCAAAAAAACCTTTATTCTAAATAAATCACTTTTTTTATAGTTTTTTCCTAAAAAAATAAGGATTAAGGATTTATTAAATAACGAATGACCGGAACAAAAGCGCGATTTCATCTTATGATCGTATTTTATTACAATATACGGAGCAATGACGATCTCCATTGATGTAACCTTATTTTTAAGTCATGAACGAAGAACAAAACAAGATCGCTCACTCCCCTGAAAACAAACTATCCAAACCGGTTGAAAAAAACGGGTTTCCCTCCGTTCCGCCAGGAGCGGCAATGGAGGACCTGCGCTTCATCGTCAAAGAATCCATCAGACTTGGAGGAAAAGCCATAACCGAACTCGACAGACTGCTTTCCGCACTCAGGAAGTGAGCGCATTTCCTGTCAATGAAACTAATTATATATATTACGCCTTGTTGCCTTGAAATCCGGAACCTCCTGATTCTTTATTTCATAACGACATAATAATCTTAACACGGTGAAAATAGCAATTTTTGGAGCTGGAGTAGCTGGTCTGAGCACAGCCATCGAACTGGTTGAGCGCGGCCACACCGTCGAACTCTACGAAAAACGCAAGATACTCGGAGGAAAAGTCTCCGTATGGAAAGACGGCGACGGCGATTCGATCGAATCGGGCCTGCACATAGTGTTCGGGGGTTATAAACAGCTGCAGCAATATCTCGACAAAGTCGGCGCCGGCGACAACTACCTTTGGAAGGAACATGCCCTGATTTATGCGGAACCTGACGGAAAACAGTCGTTTTTCAAAAAAGCAAACCTGCCAAGTCCATGGGCGGAAGTCATAGGCGGCATGCAGGCCGACTTCCTGACATTGTGGGACAAACTCTCGCTGATCAAAGGGCTCTACCCCGCACTCGCTGGCAACGAAGAGTATTTTCGCAGTCAGGATCACATGACATATTCGGAATGGCACCGGTTGAGAGGAGCTTCGGAGCATTCGCTGCAGAAACTCTGGAGAGCAATTGCGCTCGCAATGAATTTCATCGAACCCAATGTCATCAGCGCTCGTCCGATGATCACGATCTTCAAATACTTCGGCACCGAGTATGCCGCCACGAAGTTCGCTTTTTTCCGCAAGAATCCCGGCGACTCCATGATCGAGCCAATGCGCCAGTACATTCAGAGTAAGGGGGGGAAAATCTTCATCGACGCTAAACTGAACCGTTTCGAGTTGAACAGCGACGAAACCATCAAATGCGCGGTGTTGCAGGACGGGCATAAAATCGAGGCCGATGCCTACGTTTCGGCGCTCCCTGTACACAATATTAAAAAAATCGTTCCGGAAGAGTGGCTCAACAATGCCTATTTCCGTAACCTGCATGAATTCGTCGGAAGCCCCGTGGCAAACTGCCAGCTCTGGTTTGACCGCAAAATCACTTCGACCGACAACCTCATGTTCTCGCAGGGAACAACTTTTGCCACCTTCGCCGATGTCTCTATCACCTGCCCCGACGATTTCCAGCAGGGCATGGGTACGGCCAATGGAGGCAGCGTCATGAGTCTGGTGCTCGCACCGGCACACCAGCTGATCGACATGCCAAACGAAGTTATCACGAAACTCGTTATAAAGGACATTCATGACCGTTTCCCGCTTTCACGCGACGCGAAACTGCTGAAATCAACTATCGTAAAAATTCCGCAATCCGTCTACAAAGCGGTACCTGACGTTGACAAGTTCCGTCCCGACCAGATCAGTCCGGTGAAAAACTTCTTTCTGGCCGGTGACTACACCGATCAGCATTACCTCGCCTCTATGGAGGGCGCTGCCCTCAGCGGACAGCAGGCAGCCGAAAAACTCCACGCCAGATTCTGCGCATGAAACATAAAGGAACAGAAGGCGTTTTTTTGAAATCCCTTCTGTTTCCGACCTTATTCTTCATCCTCCTGAACTCATGCCTCGAACGTTTTCTCCGATTAGCGGTGTTACTGAAAAGAGAACGTCCATCGAACATCCGAAACGCACCATGAATAGTCTGACATCGCTTCACAAGCGAAAAAGCATGCTCGCCGACAGCTTTGAACAGATACGAATACTTGAAAAGACCGACTGCTGCATTCCGGCATTCGGTGAAAAGCTTGCCGAAACAGGCCATGCACCCCTTTACCCTGCCGGAAGCCGCATTCTGCAGGTTAACGTTGGGTACCGGTGCAACTTGCTCTGCCAACACTGCCATGTGGACGCCGGACCGGATCGAGAGGAGATCATGAGCCGCGAAACAATGCGGCACTGCCTTGAAGCGCTCCGACAAAGCGGCATAAGCACGCTCGACATCACGGGTGGAGCGCCTGAAATGAACCCGGAACTGCCCTGGTTCATACACGAAGCACGAAGCATCATGCCGGAAGGAGAGATTCTCGTGCGCACCAACCTCGCGATACTCACGGAGGGAACAAAGTATAGGCACGTTCCTGAAATCTATCGCGAAAATCGGGTCTCTCTCATTGCCTCCCTCCCCTGTTATACTCGTGATAACGTGGATGAGCAGCGAGGCGAAGGAGTATTCGACCGATCCATAATGGCACTGCAGATGCTGAACTCGATCGGATATGGAAAAGAAGGCAGCGGTTTGTCGCTCAACCTGGTATTCAATCCCGGAGGCCCATCACTTCCCGGCCAGCAGCAGTCGCTGGAAGCGGACTACCGCAGGAAACTCGATGAAAGCTACGGCATCGAATTCAGCCGTCTTTACACTATCACGAACATGCCGGTCAGCCGGTTCCTCGAGTCGCTGATCGAGGAGGGTCGTTACTGCAGCTATATGCACCTGCTTGCCGGCCACTTCAACCCGGATGCGGTACAGAACCTCATGTGCCGCACCACGGTTTCTGTAGGGTGGGACGGATCTCTCTACGACTGCGATTTCAACCAGATGCTCGGGCTCCATATGCGGAAACCTGCTCCGCAGAATATCCGGGATTTCGACGAGGCGCTGCTTTGCGAACGGCTGATCGCCATAGGGCAGCACTGCTACGGATGCACGGCCGGGGCCGGATCGAGCTGCCAGGGAAGCCTGTTGTGACCATGCCCGGAGACAGGAACCGGCTGCTCGCGGTACTGACCCGCAACCCTGCGCCTGGCCGGGTCAAGACACGTCTTGCTTCGGCTGTCGGTACTGAAACCGCGTTCCGGGTATACCTGACGCTCCGCGAGTACACTGCCGGAGTGATGAAAACATGCCATACAGAGAAAGCGGTATTCTATTCGGATGAAATTCCCGCCCGGGACTGCTTCCTCGGCGGGGGGACGCTGGCGTTCCTGCAGGATGGTCATGATTTCGGAGATCGTATGCACCACACCTTTGCAACCGGCTTATCGCTCGGTTTCCGCCGCGTGGTGCTCATCGGCACCGACTGCCCGGATATCGACCACGTCATTATCGAAAATGCGTTCGCGGAGCTTGAAAACCACGATGCAGTACTCGGTCCTGCACGGGACGGCGGTTTCTACCTGATCGGGCTGAAACAGGAGCGTCCCGAACTGTTCAAGAAACGCATATGGAGCCACCCTCAGGTGCTGAAGGAAACCATCGACATCCTCGACAGGACGGAAGCCTCGTACTTCCTGCTCCCTGAACTTCAGGACATCGACACCTTAGACGACCTCAAACAAAGCAGATTATGGCCCATCAAGGCATAACGATCATCATTCCGACCTTCAACGAAGAAAAGGGAATAGCAAAAACGCTGGAAACGCTGCTCGCCATAACGAAAAACTATCGAGACATAGAGATTATCGTTGCCGATGCCGGAACCGACCGCACCGCAGAAATCGTCTCGGGCTATCCGGTCATACTCTGCCGGCCTGAAAAAGGACGCGCACGGCAGATGAACGCCGGTGCTGCGCTTGCCGGACACGACACGCTCTACTTTCTGCACGCCGACACCCTCCCGCCTGAAACGTTTGTCGATGATATCCGTAAAGCGATAAAGGAAGGGAAGAACGCCGGCTGCTTCCGGATGCGGTTCGACGATCCACACCCCATTATGACAGTCTACGGATGGTTCACCAGAGTGCCTCTCCCGATCTGCCGAGGCGGCGACCAGTCGCTTTTCATCGCCAAACAGCTGTTCGAAGCTACAGGAGGGTTCGACGAAAACCTTCAGGTCATGGAGGATATCGATATCATCGGGCGCATCGAACGCCAAACGACGTTTCACATTCTTGAAAGCGAAGTGGTCACCTCAGCCCGGAAATATCACAGAAACGGGATCCTGCGCCTGCAGGCCATCTTCGGCACCATCCACTTCATGTACGCCGCAGGGTATGATCAGGACAGTATTGTCCGGTTTTACCGGGACACGATCAAAACCGGACAGGATCCGGGAAAACCGCATAATTGCAGCTGAAACATCCGCTTATTCCGGTCTTTTTTCCGGTTCCTGCATTAAAAACACAACAGCCCGCAATCAGCCTACGGTCAGCGGAAAACGCCCGATCGCCTCGGTTGCATCAATCCGGTGTTGCGCTGCCCTTCTTTGCCGTGTACTGCACCGGGGAAAGAATTCTTCTGAAGAAGACTGTAATAAAGCTCTTCGTAATTATTCACCATTGTATCGGCCGAAAAACGCCGTTCGAATTCATCCCGGCAGGTTTTTCGCGACAGCTTGTCCACATTTCGAATGGCATTGATAAAATCAAGCCTCGTCTGGCAGATATAGCCGGTTTTGCCATGCGAAACCACTTCGGGCGCCGATCCGCAACCTCTGACGATAACCGGTGTTCCGCATGCTAGTGCCTCGATCATCACCAATCCGAAAGGTTCAGGCCAGTCTATGGTATTGAGCAGTGCCCTGGCGTTTTTAAGCAACGTAACCTTGCGTTGCTCATCGACTTCGCCGACATAATCGATCAGCGGATGATCGAGCATGGGTCTGATTTTTTTCTCAAAAAAAACCTGATCGAGAGGATCGATTTTAGCCGCAATTTTCAGAGGAATATTGCAGGCCTTCGCAAGCATGATTGCATGTTCGGGCTTTTTTTCTTCGGAAAAGCGGCCCAGATACAGAAAATAATCTTCAGGGGTGTCGTTAAACTCGAAATTGGAAGGCGGATAACCATGGTAGACGGTTTTCACCCAGTTGATATTACCGACAGGAAGGCGCTGCGAATCGCTTATCGAGACATAAGCCATATGAGGATACAAGCCAAGCATTTTACCATACTCCCCGATATCAAGCCGGCCGTGCATCGTCAGAACGGTTGGTACCCGAACTTTATGGGCGTATGGAAGGGTCAGGTATTCAAGATGCGAATGAATGATGTCGAATTCATCATGCATCTCCTCGTAAACCCTGCTGAGCATCATCATGGTCACGATCGTCTCCGAATGTGTCTTTCGTCCGAGACGAAGGCTTTCACGAATAGGTGCGATAAGCCTGGCGCTGGTTACGGAATCTCCCGAGGCGAACAGAGTAACATCATGACCTTTCGCCACAAGTCCTTCGGTCAGATGGTAAACGACCCGTTCAGTTCCTCCGTATTTTTTCGGAGGCACCCGCTCTACCAGAGGGGCAATCTGCGCAATTCGTAGTTTTTTCATCTCGTCATTCCTCCGGTCAACAGGAAACGTCTTTCAGCGGACAGTCATCGAAATCAGGGCATTGACAATCAATCTTCAACCAAATATTAACCTTGAACAGAGGATCAGGATCTCGATCGGTATTCCGGTTATTACCATTACAGTATGACATGCAAATACGCACATCCTGTATTACACCGCTATTGCAATAAGTTCATATCGGCAGATGTCTGGAGTAACGATACGGAAAAAAAAGAGCTGCATTGCGGCAACTCCTTCTTACTCCTGATACATATACTCCCTTATTTCACCTTCATGCCAACCATAAAACTTGATCTTTACAATCTCTTTATTGAACAAAGCAAAAAAGAAAAACGTTCGCTTCTCCAGGCTGTTAAATTACTCACCATTTGCCCGCGGTTCTGCTCATAGCGGATCATGCGCAGCCGGTGCCCCCCGTATGTACCTGAACACCCTATTAAAAGGGCTTTTTCGGCCTGCAACAAATAATCCACACTATCGGTGTTTTTTTGAAAAACCGGACAGGAGAGATTGTTATATTAACGCAATATCTAATCATACAATCATCTAAACACCTGATAAACTATGGCAGCTGAAGAACTCAACAAACCTGCGGCGAAACCCGCTCCCACTGCGGATACTGCAAGCAATGTCGGTAACGGCGATATGGCCAGCCTGATAGGCAACATGGGAATCCTGATCGACTCTACCATCGAATCCGTGCAGGGCATGATCTCTACGGTCAGCACCGCTACAGGCCAGATCATCGAAGGAGTAAACTCCACCATCAATTCCGAACCGGTCAAGAAAATAATCGATAACGTGAACTCGGTTTCCGGGCAGCTCATCGAAGGCGTGACGGCAACCCTGAAATCCGAACAGGTACAATCTTCAGTTCAGGAGATCGGCAAGCTGTGGAAGAATCTGCTGGAGAGCCTCAATGCCACAGTCAGTTCCGTCAACGCAACAGTAAGTTCCGGGCAGGTTCAGAATCTTTTCGAAAATGTTAGTGCCGGTCTCGGGCAGCTTGCAGGCAGCCTGTTCTCTCCCGGCATGTATCCCGGCAGCAGAGAAGAGACACCCAAGAAGGAAGTAAAACAGATCCCGTTCGCACAAAAAACTGCAAGCACGAGGGAAGCAGCATCAAAAGCCCCTGAAGTACCGGTCAAGCCATCTGTACGGTAAAACGTGAGAACTTTTTGATACCCCTGGTCGTTCGTCTTCAATCAGGGGTATTGGTTCAATGCTCTCTGATAAAGACACAGAAAGCCATACTCCCCTACACCCCTAAAAACGGACTTCAGTGCAGACCATTGAGACTAACGGCACTCTTTCCGCAAAAAAAACATCAGGAAAGATCAGATATCATGTACTTATAGCCGACGATGACGAAACTTCGAGAAGAGTGATGAGTCATTTTGTCAGCAAGATGGGATATACCCCTCATACAGCCGTAGACGGTATGGACTGCATCCGCGTACTCGAAGAGTCCGATGAGGATATGCACGTCCTGCTGCTCGACATCTCCATGCCGGTAAAAGACGGCTTCGAAGTCATGAGCTACCTCAAGGCAAATCATTTCGACTTTCCGGTCATCATGGTTACGGCCTCAAACGAAATCCCGTTAGCCGTAAAATGCATCAAAATGGGAGCGTTCGAATATTTGACCAAGCCTGTAGGCATGGACAGGCTGGAAATCGTTCTGAGAAATGCCCTGGCAGAATCGAATCTGCAGAACGAGGTCATCAAACTGCAGAAAGAACTCAAAAGCAAAGAGGTGTTCCATCACATCATCGGCAAGAGCGAGGCTCTGCGCGATGCGATGGAACAGGCCATGATGGTCATGGAAACCGATCTGAACGTCCTTATTCTTGGAGAAAGCGGCACTGGCAAAGAACTGTTCGCACAATCGATCCATAACGGAAGCAGAAGAAAGAAAGGACCTTTCGTATCGGTGAACTGTGCGGCCATATCCAACGATCTTGCAGACAGTCTGCTCTTCGGTCATGTAAAAGGATCTTTTACCGGAGCGAATAACGACCATACAGGTTTTTTTGAACAGGCTGACAAAGGCACCATTTTCCTCGATGAAATCGGCGATATGAATGCCGATATACAGGCCAAAGTGCTTCGTGCGCTTCAGGAGAGAAAAATCCGCAGAGTCGGCGAAAAAACCGAAAGATCGGTTGACTTCAGGGTCATATCGGCAACGAACAGGGATTTCTCCCAAGCAATAATGAACAACCTGTTCCGCGAAGATCTTTATTTCCGGCTTGAAGAGTTTCCTCTCTGCATACCGCCTCTGCGCGACAGGAGCGAAGACATCCTTCTTCTTGCCAAACATTTTCTTTCTGAATTCGCCAGCGCCAATAACCTTGATTCGCTGCAATTCAGCGAAGAAGCGCAGGCATCACTCCTTGAATATACATGGCCGGGAAACATACGAGAACTGAAAAACGCCGTACAGCGAGCCGCAGTAACGAGAAAAAGCAACATCATAGAGATGCTTCCGGCTCCACGAATTCACGGCAACAGTCCTTCAATACCGGCAAGGCATAATCAGGAATCAACTGAATCGGCTAAAACACCTTCGGATCTTTTCTCTCTTGAAGATCATGAACGGGAGGCGATCGTCAAAGCTTATGGCTTGTCGAGAGGCAACCTCACAAAAACCGCAAAAATGCTTGGGATCGGCAGAGCTACGCTATATCGGAAACTTGACAAATTCAGCCTTCAGAACTTAAAAAACGGATGAGAGCAACACCCCTCTAAAGAATGCCGACTCAAGGTATCGATCCTTTTCCTGTATGTCCGAATCCGCCTTTTCCGCGGCTGGATGGAGTAAGTGCCGACACTTCCGAAAACGCCACGCGCTCGACTTTGGCAACCACCATCTGGGCTATCCTGTCTCCATGCATAACTATGTAGGGCTCCTTGCCGTAATTCACAAGAATCACCTTTACTTCCCCCCGGTAATCCGCATCAATGGTTGCAGGAGTATTCGGCAATGAAATCATATGCCGGAGAGCCAGACCGCTGCGAGGCCTCAGCTGCGCTTCATAGCCCTCAGGCAGTTCGATGCACAGACCTGTCGGAACGAGTGCCGTAGAAAAAGGCTCGAGCAGCAATGGAGCGTCCAGGCATGCCGATATATCCATGCCAGCGGCATGTTCGGTGGCGTAAACCGGAAGAATCGCATTTTTGTTTACTCTGACAATTTTTACTTTAAGCATCGATAGTAATGTTTCCTTATTGGTGGCAGAACATGCCTGCAGACGACCGGAGGCATCAGTCATTCTGAATGGGCAGACAATATAACCTTCAAAAATATAGCATTGTGGAACATTCATCCGAAAACGTCTATGCGCTGGCGTTCGGAGCGCATCCGGACGATGTTGAACTCTCATGCGGGGCGACGCTGCTCAAAATCATCCGGGAAGGGCGCAGCGCAGCCGTCTGCGACCTGACAAAAGGAGAACTCGGCACGCTCGGTTCGGCAGAAACAAGAAAAAATGAATCTGAACATGCTCGAGAGATAATGGGCTACTCCCAGCGCATTACACTTGATCTTGGCGATGGAAAACTCTGGTACAACGAAAAAAACCTGAATGCCGTTATCAGCGTGATCCGCCGCTTCAGGCCGACGGTGGTGTTTGCGAACCCGACGGAAGAGAGACACCCGGACCACATAAAAGCCTCCAGACTGATTGCCGATGCCGTCTATTACGCCGGACTGAAGCAGCTCATCACCCTGGACGAGACAGGCAAAGTCCAGGAACCCCACCGTCCCCCGCATCTTTTTCACTACCTGCAGTTCAGGCATATAGAGCCGGATATCATAATCGATGTCAGCGATACGTTCCAGGCCTCCAGAGCCGGCGTCCTCGCGTTCGGCTCGCAATTCTACAGGGAAGGCTCCGAACCTGAGACGCTGATCAGCCGTAAGGAGTTCCTGACCGGTCTGGAAGCGAGGGCCCGGTATTTCGGAGAACAGATCGGCACAATGTACGGCGAAGGATTGCTGACTACAAGAACGCCGGGAATCAGAAACTTTACTGGACTGTTCGCCTGACAGGGAACATTACCGGTAATCGTTATTCGGCTTCTGGCGTCCCCGAAGATATTTATCGGCATAGAGCGCTGCCTGGCATCCTTCGGCAGCGACGATGACTGCCTGCTTGATCTCCTTGCAGAGCATGTCTCCAGCCGCAAAAACACCGGGAGAAGATGTTGCGAATTCGCGGTTCACCTTAAGGCATCCGCACTGCGAAGTATCAAGGCGCCCCCCGATGAAATCCAGCACAGGAGCCGAGCCGCTTATATAGATGAAAAGCCCGTCAACCGGCAGCGGATGTTCCACGCCCTCGAGCGTCACCGATTCCAGCTCTTTGTCGCCGTTCACTGCGACGATCTTGCTGTGATAGCGGATTTCAACATTTTTTTCGCTCAGCAGCACTGATGCCTCATCCTCCGCAACCGACAGTTTTGATGCTGGACATAGCACAATAACCTTCGAAGCAAGACGACTCAGAACAAGAGCCTCTTCTACGGTCTCCCTGTTTTTACCATACACTCCTACCTCTTTTCCCCGGTAAAACGCTGCATCGCAGGTGGCGCAGTAGCTTACCCCCATGCCGACAAGTCGCTTTTCACCCGGAATCTCGCTATTTTTACCCATAGCACCAGTAGCGAGGATCAGCGAACTGGTACGAAAGAATTTTCCGGAAACCGTGAACACGCTCTTTACCTCTCCGTCGGGATCGATTGCGGTAACCTTGTCACGCAGGTACTCCGCACCGAACGACACTGCCTGAAGCTTCATCAGCTCAAGCAGTTCCATGCCGCTCAGGGCTTCGGGTACACCAGGATAATTGGCAATGAGATGCGCCATGCCCAAAGCGCCTGCATGAGGGTCCTTATCGATGACAAGGGTTTTCAGACCCGCTCTTGATGTATAGAGCGCTGATGACGATCCTGCAGGTCCGCCGCCGATAACGATAACGTCGTAAAGATCGTTCTGCATGAGGCAATTGGTTTTGAATGAAGGATAGTTTCTCTAAATTCTTATGCTATAATAGTCTTACATATATGCAACTCCTTACAGGAGAAAAACATGCGAAAAACAGTCAGCTCATTGCTTCTTCTTCTTCTGCTCTGCGTTGCGGGATTATACGGGTGCGGGCAACAAAGCGGCAACTCCCGCAGCAACCATATCGCTGTAGGTATCTCCTCCGATTTCGATTACCTCAATCCCCTGCTCATACAGCTCTCTCTTTCGCGAGAAGTCTGTACGCACATCTATCCGACGCTGGTAAAACCGGAATATAATGAAGAAATAGGCAAGATAACCTACAAGCCGTCGGCGGCAAAAAGCTGGGATTTTTCTGCCGACGGAAAAAAAGCGACATTCCATCTGCGCGCGGATGCCGTATGGGAAGACGGGAAAAAGGTAACATCCCACGACTTCAAATTCTCCTACGGCCTCTATAAAAACCCGAAAATCGCAAGTTCCCGCCAGGACTATCTCGACGACCTCCTTCTGCTGCCGGACGGCACGGCAGATATCGAACGTGCCGTAGAAACGCCTGACGACTCAACGCTGGTACTGCATTTCAACAAGCCGCTGGCAAAGGAAATCGTCCTGGACCATTTCAACGACCTGATGCCTGTCGCCAGACATGTGTTCACGGCGATTCCTGCCGACGAAATAAGAAGCAGGGCAGCCGAACTGCCCATCGTCGGTGCCGGACCATTCAAAGTGAAGGAATGGAAGCGACAGGAAAAACTGGTACTGGCTTCCAGCAAATCCTCAGTGCTGCCGCACCCGGCAGTTACCGGAACCATAACCTTTCTCGTTATACCGGAATATACGACAAGACTTGCCATGCTGAAATCGGGACAGATCGACGCGCTTATTTCCGCTGGCGGCATCACCCCGAGGGACGCCGTCGAACTGAAAACCACAAACCCGGAAATAGCCATCAAACCGGTACGCAACCGCTACTTCGACAGCGTAGTATGGCTGAACATCGACGGCGAACAGTACCGCACTTCAAGAGCCATAGCGCCGAACCGCTTTTTCGGCGATCGCACTGTACGTCGGGCAATGACTTATGCCATCGATCGGGAATCGATCATCGACGGCTTCATGGGGACGGACCACGCCGTCATCGTCAATACCTCGCTCTCGCCCGCATATACGGCAATAACCAACCGATCCATGGAGCCCTTTTCTTATAACCCGGCAAAAGCCAGGGAACTGCTCAAAGCCGCAGGCTGGAGCGCCGGACCGGACGGCATCCTGCAGAAAAACGGCCTCAGGTTCTCCTTCGAACTTGCAGCTCCTGTCGGCAATCCTCGCAGGAACTATGCCGCCACAATCATTCAGCAGAACCTGAGGGATATCGGTATCGAATGCCGCCTGAGGTTTGACGAAAGCCTCATTTTCAACACAAACCAGAACGAATTCCGCTACGATGCCGCGCTATCCGGCCTTGCCGCGGAAACACTGCCGTTCCAGCTTATTATCTGGGGCAGTGATTTCGCCAACAGACCATTCAACTCTTCCGCTTTCCGGAATGCCGAACTCGACAGGGCCATAGCCGAACTCGGCGGGCCGCTTGATGACGCGAGGCAGGCGACCCTCTGGAAAACCTACCAGCAGATCCTGAACGATGAGCAGCCGAGGACATTCCTGTATTATTACGATGAACTCGAAGGGTTCGGCGGACGCATGGAAAACGTCGAGGTCAACCTGCTCTCGACGCTCTACAACGTCTATGACTGGCAGCTGAAACCCTGATCTGAGGAAGAACCGGCAGGCATTTGCCGGCCTGTTCTATTTTCTTATATTCAACCACATTTCGACGCACAAGATGCGCCACTTACATAAGGGAACCTCTAAAAAGTGTGATGAGCGAACAAAGAATCAAGCTCCATAAAGGGGCGCGAGTGTAAAGGCATGGATGGCGCGGAGAAACCGGAGTGTACACCACAGTACATGAGGATTTAGAGCACCGACCAACGAAGCAATTTGGTCGCACAATAACTTTTTAGAGGTTCCCATAAAGCCAAATCATTTTTTTATGCCCCGTTATACTCCGGAACAGCTTGCAAGGCGAAACGCATCCCCATGGACGAAATCACAGGCCATTCTCGCACCTATCCAGTTCCTGATTTTTCTTGCAGGACTCACCGTTACATGGCTCTATAAAGAAGGCATCTGGATCGAGGACTTCGGATGGGTCACCTTTTTCGTAACCCTTAAAACCTTCATGCTCTTCCTGATTTTCATCACCGGTGCATTTTTTGAAAAAGAAGTTTTCGGCGCGTATGCGTTCGCACCGGAATTTTTCTGGGAAGATTTCGGCAGCGCCATCGCCATGATCGTGCATATCGCCTATTTCGTACTCTTTTTTCAGGGTCTCGACGAAAATTTCCTGATATGGACGGCACTGCTTGCGTACCTGAGCTACCTTGTCAATGCCGCCCAGTTCGTTATCCGTCTGCTGCTTGAAAAGCATAACGAGAAAAAACTCAAACAGCAGCAGATCGCCTGAACCGTATCCTGATATCATGAAATCAAAAGCAATTGTTTTCAGCGGCGTTCAGCAGGTTTCTCTTGCAGAGGTAACCCTCAAGCCACTTTCCTCGACCGACGTGCTCGTTGAAACCTACTGGTCATCCATCAGCACAGGCACCGAAAAAATGGCCTATAACGGTCTTATCCCGTCACCTCCCTTTATCTATCCCTTCATTCCCGGCTATGAAACCGTGGGAAAGATCATCGATGCAGGCGACCATGTCAACCAGAACCTCATCGGAAAGTTCGCCTATGTGGCTGGCTCATTCGGCTACAGCGACGTCAACGCAGCTTTCGGCGGCGCATCGCAGTTCATCGCATGCCCGGTTGACAGCATCACCATTCTCGACGTCATAGCCAACCCGCAATGCGGCATCGCGCTCCCGCTCGGGGCCACGGCGCTGCATATCGTCGATCTGGCAAACGTGAAAAACAGGAAAGTACTGATACTCGGACAGGGTGCCGTTGGCATTCTCGCAGCGGAACTGGCCCGCCATATGGGCGCGAAACTCGTTGCCGCCACCGAACCTCATCAGAACAGACTCAAGTACTCCCCTGCCGACCTTAAGGTCAACCCGGAAACTGAAGATGTATCGGCCGCGCTGGCCGGACATGAATTCGATGTTCTTATCGACAGCACCGGCATTATGAGCGCCATCGATACCGGCTTGCGATTCCTCAAATTTCACGGCCTGGTGATTTTCGGAGGATATTACCAGCGAATCAACATCGATTACTCCCAGGCTTTTCAGAAAGAGCTTTCGTTTATTGCAGCTCGACAGTGGGCTCAGGGCGATCTCGAACGGGTGCGCGACCTCATTGCCGCAAAAAAGCTGAACGCCGAAAAGATATTCACTCACCAGTGTGATGTGAATGAAAACATCACCTCAATCTACATGCAGGCATTCAGCGATCCGGACTGCCTGAAGATGATACTGCACTGGAAACCGGAAGCCGAAGAGCAGAAAACCGCCTGTTACATGACCGGCAATATCTGAGGAGAATTATGGCAGCAAGAACCATTGCGATCTACGGCAAGGGAGGAATAGGAAAAAGCTTTACCACAACAAACCTCAGCGCCACCTTTGCGATGATGGACAAGATGGTGCTGCAGCTTGGCTGTGACCCCAAACACGACTCCACGACATCGCTTTTCGGTGGCATCTCCCTGCCGACCGTTACGGATGTATTCGCAAAAAAAAATGCAGAAAACGAGCCGGTCAGAATAAGCGACATCGTTTTCCGACGCGATGTACCCGGTTTTCCTCAACCGATCTACGGCATCGAACTCGGCGGCCCCCAGATAGGACGCGGCTGCGGCGGACGCGGCATCATTTCGGGATTCGACGTACTTGAAAAGCTCGGCATTTTCAAGTGGGATATCGACATCATTCTCATGGACTTTCTCGGCGACGTGGTATGCGGAGGATTTGCAACCCCCCTTGCCCGTTCCCTCAGTGAAGAGGTGATTCTCGTCACGAGTAACGACCGGCAATCCATCTTCACGGCCAACAATATCTGTCAGGCCAATAACTACTTTAAAACCGTAGGAGGACAGTCGCGTCTGCTCGGCTTGATAGTCAACAGGGATGACGGGTCCGGCGTAGCTGAAAAATATGCGGAGGCCGCAGGCATTACGGTTCTCATGAAGGTACCCTACAACACCGAAGCTCGCGACCGGGACGACAGTTTCGATTTTGCCATCGGACTGCCGGAAATAGGCGGACAATACCGGAAGCTTGCTGCCGATATTCTCGAACACCGCATCAAGCCATGTGAAGCCAGGGGCCTTGATTTTGAAGAATTCATCCGCCTGTTCGGCGACGTAAGCGAGGATGATCCGGTACCGGCAACAGAAGACGAGCTTTTCGGAAAACCGGGCAATAAGCCATCATGCAGAATACCGTCAGAATCAATTTCTCCCGAAGACCAAAAGCTGGAGGATTGCCTTGGACGCCTTCCTGAAGCCGAACAGCATGCCTACCGCATGTCGGAACACGAACAACGTACAGAATCTGATATTGCCGAAGCCCTGCATATCGATGAAAAAGAGGTCAAAGCTCTGCTCTCCTCAGCACGCCGACAGCTCAGGAAACTGTTTTTCGATACTTGACATCCGTTGCAGCATACGAAGACAACGCCTCAATCAAAATCCAAAGCCTCCTGTCCGGCATAAGCACCGAACAGGAGGCTTTCATGTTTTATTTATGTGGACGCCACTCTGAAAGGAGCAGCCTTGAACCACTTACGCTTTGGCCCGTTTAACGGCCTTTGCACGCAGATTGCCGTCAAGAATCTTCTTGCGAAGCCGGATGCTCTGCGGGGTCACCTCGACCAGTTCGTCATCATTGATGAACTCGAGCGCCTGTTCAAGCGAGAGCTTGCGAGGAGGAGTAAGCCTGACGGCATCGTCGGAGCCTGAAGCGCGCATGTTCGTCAGCTTTTTTGTCTTGCAGATATTGATGGTGATATCGAGGTCCCTTGATGACTCCCCGACAATCATGCCCTCATAAACACGGGTATTAGGAGAGATGAAAAAGGTACCGCGATCTTCGAGACTTCCGATTGCGTAAGCCACGGAAACGCCTGTTTCGGTCACGACAAGTGCGCCGGTCTCGCGAGACGGCAGCTTCCCTTTGAACGGCTGATAGTTATGGAAAACATGTGAGAGAATACCCTCGCCCTTGGTATCGGTAGTGAATTCAAGATTGTAACCGATAAGACCTCTTGTAGGAATTTCGAACTCGATACGCACCATTCCCCCGCGCAACGTGCCCATATAGACCATTTCCGCTTTCCTGCGGCCCATCTTTTCGATCACCACACCAGTATACTCTTCGGGCACATCTATGGTAACATGCTCGACCGGTTCGAGCACCGTGCCATCATCGTCCTCCTGCAGAATCACTTCGGGCCTTGAAATGGCAAGCTCGTATCCTTCGCGACGCATAGTCTCGATAAGCACCGACAGATGCAGTTCACCCCTGCCGGAAACGCGGAAAGTATCGGCGCTGTCAGTCTCTTCAACGGTAAGAGCGACGTTGGTCATAACCTCCTTCATGAGGCGTTCGCGGATTTTGCGGCTGGTAACTTCCTTGCCTTCCTGGCCGGCAAATGGAGAGTCGTTAACCGAAAAAAGCATCGAAAGGGTAGGCTTGCTGATTTCAAACGACTCGAGCATATCGGGAGCATCAGCAGCGGCGAGCGTCTGGCCGACGTTCGCGTCGGCGATTCCGGCGACGGCAATGATGTCTCCTGCCAATGCCTCTTTTGCTTCTACCCGCTGAAGCTTGTCGAAAAGAAAGAGCTTGCTGACGCTGCCCTTGCTTATCACACCATCGGAAGAGACAACCGCAAGCTGACTGCCGGGAACGACTTTTCCGCGATGGATCCTGCCGATAGCGATTTTGCCGATATATTCACTGTAGTCGAGGCTGGTCACCAGCATCTGGAAACCGGCATTTTCGTCGCCTTCCGGAGGAGGGATCTCCTTGATGATCATGTCAAGCAGGAGGCTCATGTCCTGGTCCTCGTCTTCCATACTGTATTTTGCAATACCAAGCTTTGCCGAAGTGAACAGGTAAGGAAAATCAAGCTGATCCTCGTCTGCGCCGAGCGCGATGAACAGGTCGAGCACCTGGTCATGTACCTTGACGGGGTCAGAATTCGGGCGATCGATCTTGTTGATGACCACAATAGGTTTCAGATGAAGTTCGAGGGCCTTGCGAAGCACGAACTTGGTCTGGGGCATCGGACCCTCGAATGCATCGACAAGCAGGAGAACGCCATCGACCATCTTCAGGATGCGTTCGACTTCTCCCCCGAAATCGGCGTGACCGGGAGTATCGACAATATTTATTTTATGATCCTTGTAAAGCGCTGCGGCATTTTTCGAAAAAATCGTTATACCCCGCTCTCTCTCTTGTGGGTTTGAATCAAGAACCCTGACGCTGACTTGCTGATTATCCCTGAAAACACCTGTCTTCTGAAAAATTGAATCCACAAGCGTGGTTTTTCCATGATCAACGTGCGCGATGATGGCTATATTTCTGATATCTTGTCTCTTGCTCATCTTTGTTATCTTTGCAAATAAGTATATTTTATTCCGTAACGGCCCGAATATACATTTTTTTCTTTGTTTCGCGCCCATAAACTTCGCGCCCTCATCCAAAGGCAGAAATGGCTTTAGAAATCTGGCGCTGTGTTTGTTTTGCCAACAGCAACAGCTCCTGCTCATACCAACGTCATGGATCATTTCTTACACAGCAATATAGCCCTGTTCGTTCTCATACAGCTTGTCTCGCTGCTCTATATCGTCACGACGCTGCTCTACGGCGCACATTTCTTCATGGAGAACAAACCGGCGGGACGATACAAACAGCCGGCCCTTGCGCTGACCGTCCTGTCTCATGTGGTCTACCTTGGACTGCTCACCTCCCTTGAAGGCTACAAACTGAGCTATTCCACCTTCAACATCATGAGCATGGTAGCGCTTACGCTGGCCATCACCTACATTTTTATCGAGTTCACCACAAAAAGCGATAAAACCGGCTTTTTTGTACTATCCTTTTCCGCAGGCGCGCAGATCATATCGTCGATATTCACCGCACAATCTTCAGGCTCCGGTCCTGCATTCAGCGGCTTCGGCATCGGCGTCCACCTTATTGCGGCGATCTTCGGTTTCAGTGCCATCGCAATCGCCGGACTTTACAGCATTCTCTATCTTCTGCTGTTCCGCCAGATCCAGAAAAACCGGTTCGAACTCCTTTTTCAGCGGCTGCCGAGCCTTGAGGTACTTGAAAGGCTCACCATGCATGCCGTGGCATTCGGATTCATCTTTCTCTCAATAACCCTGTTCGCAGGCATCATCGAACAGAAAGCTTCAGGCGAAACCATAAGGCTTTTTGAGCCGCGACTGATTTCGCTTATTGTAATCTGGATAATCTACGGCGCAAGCATTTTCGTAAGGCCGATAACCGGCTGGGATCTCAAGCACATGGCTTATCTGTTCATCGCCCTTTTCATTTTCATTACGGCGCTGATCCTGCTGATGACAATATTTTCGCCATCGTTTCACGGGCTGGTGCTTGAATATGCGCAGCGTTATTTCAAAGGCGCTTACATTTGATATTTATAGCCTTTTACGATATATTAAGCTTTTGACAGGTTTTCACTGCGCTTATCGCAGAGTAATAGATTTTCTTCCATATACCCTAATCTGCTCATTTAAACAAGCCTGCTATGAACATCATTTCAGTCGGTGTCAATCATAAAACTGCACCCATTGAAATCCGTGAAAGAATCGCTCTTTCTGAGGTTCAGAACAAAGAGTTCATCACCGATCTCATCTCAAGCGGCCTTGCCCATGAAGCGATGGTGCTTTCGACCTGCAACCGGACAGAGTTGTATGTTGTACCGGCAATAGCCGAAGTAACCGGAGAATACCTCAAAGAATATCTCATCGCATACAAGGATGCCCGCAAAGAGGTAAGACCCGAACACTTTTTCAGCCGTTTCTACTGCGGCACCGCCCGCCACCTGTTCGAAGTGGCGAGCGCGATCGACTCGCTGATTCTCGGTGAAGGACAGATTCTGGGTCAGGTCAAGGAAGCTTACCGGATTGCCGCAGAAGTTCAGGCAGCAGGAATCCTCATCACCCGTCTCTGCCATACGGCATTCAGCGTCGCCAAGAAGGTGAAAACCAAGACAAAGATCATGGAAGGCGCTGTATCGGTCAGCTACGCTGCCGTTGAACTTGCGCAGAAAATCTTCTCGAACCTTTCGATGAAGAAAATACTCCTGATCGGCGCGGGCGAAACCGGAGAACTGGCAGCTAAGCACATGTGCCAGAAAAACGCCCGCAACATCGTCATCACGAACCGAACCCTGTCAAAGGCCGAAGCACTGGCCGAAGAACTTGGAACCGGAAAAGTACTTCCATTTGACGGCTACAAGGAACACCTGCACGAATTCGATATCATCATTACCGCGGTCAGCACGAAGGATTATATTCTCAAAGAGGCTGAAATGCATCAGAGCATGCAGAAACGCCGCCTTAAGCCCGTTATTATTCTTGATCTCGGACTGCCACGGAATGTCGATCCCGATATTTCGAAACTGCAGAACATGTTCCTCAAGGATATCGACGCCCTCAAGCACATTATTGATAAGAACCTCGAACGCCGCAGGGCAGAACTCCCCAAGGTACAGACCATTATCGAGGAAGAGCTCATTTCGTTCGGTCAGTGGATCAATACGCTCAAAGTCCGCCCCACCATTGTCGATCTTCAGTCGAAATTCATTGAAATCAAGGAAAAGGAGCTGGAACGGTACCGCTACAAGGTAAGCGAAGAAGAGCTCAGGCGCATGGAACATCTGACCGACCGAATTCTGAAAAAGATTCTTCACCATCCTATCAAGATGCTCAAGGCCCCGATAGACACTTCAGATACCATCCCCAGCCGGGTAAATCTTGTCCGCAATATTTTCGATCTCGAAGAACCAAATCAATAACTCTCACTACAAATCTGTAACTGCTTTGAAAAAACAGCTTATCATCGGTACCAGATCCAGCCCCCTTGCCCTGTGGCAGGCAGAATTCACCAAGGCCGAGCTTTCGAGACATTTTCCCGAACTTGACATCACCCTGAAGCTGATCAAGACCACCGGCGATGTGCTCCTCGACTCTCCTCTATCGAAAATTGGTGATATGGGTCTGTTCACCAAGGACATTGAAAAGCACCTGATTGCAAAAGAGATCGATCTGGCCGTCCACAGTCTCAAGGATGTGCCGACAAGCACTCCGGAAGGGCTTATTATCACATCGTTTACCGAACGTGAAGACACCCGTGATGTCATTATTTCAAAAACCGGTGCAAAACTGCTCGATCTGCCCGGAAACGCCAAGATTGCGACAAGCAGCCTCCGCCGAATGTCGCAGCTCAAAAGTCTGCGGCCTGATCTTGAAATCCGGGACATCCGCGGTAACCTAAACACAAGGTTCAAGAAATTCGACGAAAGCGACTTCGATGCGATGATGCTCGCGTACGCAGGAGTTTACCGCCTTAACTTCAGCGACCGAATCTCCGAAATACTTCCTCACGAGATCATGCTTCCGGCTGTCGGCCAGGGCGCTCTTGGCATCGAAACCCGCATCGATGACGAACAGACCAGAGAAATCGTCAGAATCATGAACCACTCCAACACGGAGTATTGCTGCAAAGCCGAAAGGGCCCTTCTGCGCCACCTTCAGGGCGGTTGCCAGATCCCTATCGGGGCTTACGCCTCCTTTAAAAACGGCACGCTCAACCTGCTCGCATTCGTAGGTTCTGTCGACGGCACCATCGGCATCCGCGATGAAATAACGCGTACCGGCCTCAGTTCTCCCGATCAGGCTGAAGAAGCCGGCGTGGCGCTCGCCGAAGAACTGCTCAAACAGGGCGCAGACAAAATCCTTTCCGCAATACGCAAGACCTGCTGATGAAAAGCGTACTTGTAACCCGTCCGAAACATCAGGCGGAAACTTTTGTAAGAGAACTGGAACAGTACGGCCTGACCTCCTTCGTCTTTCCGACAATCGAGATCAGGCCCGTTCCGGGCTGGAAAGTACCGGATCTCTCTTCGTTCAGCGGAGCATTTTTCACCAGCCCGAACAGTGTGCGTTTTTTCATGGAACACCTGCTTGAAGAGGCACCTGAAGAACTTGACAAACTTCGCGGCATCAGGGTCTGGGCTGTCGGGAAAACGACCGCAGGCGATCTGGCCCGGTATGGCATAGCAACCGAACCTGTTCCGAAGATTGCCGATGCCGTCAGCCTTATGGCCGAAATCGAGTCTGAAGTCCTAAGCGGCAATGCATTCATCTTTCTTCGCGGAAGCCTTTCGCTCGGCACCATTCCTGAAGTCATTTCGCGTCGCGGGGGCATTCTGACGGAAATCACGGTTTACGAAAACGTCAAGCCTTCAGCATCCGATACCGAAATCGTCAGGCAGCTTATCCGGGAAGGAAAGCTCGACTGTATATCTTTTACAAGCCCTTCTACAGCCGAAAATTTCTTCGAAGCTATCGGCACAACTGAACTTCCGGAACGGCTGCTGATTGCAGCCATCGGCACCACGACGGCTTCTGCCCTTGAAAAACTAGGCGTACGAGTCGATATTGTACCGCCATACTTCGACGGACCGAGTTTTGCGAAAGCGATCGCCGAAGCATTGCAATCACATCCCTGAAAACTCTCCCAACAGTCACTGTCCGGAATTCAGAATACCGTTCAGCTTTAGGGATTCCGTAATTCCGCATCAGGATCGTAAGGGGGATCGAGATCCGGATCGAAGTCCGCGGCAGGTACCGAAATAAATTCCGAACTATCTTCGCTCCCTGTATCCTTATCGTCTTCATTTCCGAGAATTGCAGCAGGAAAAAGTGTAAGCTGGCGTGCATCATACATCGTCTCTCTTTCGGTAGCAACTGTTTCCTCCATACTGGAATCACCAGTTGCGATGTGAGCATCTACGGCAGCATCTCTCTCGGATTTTCGCTTCTGGATTCTTTTATATCCCGTCTGCTGCCGAAGCATGGCAATTATCCTTTCCGTCTGCTCGAAAAGAGCGGAAGTCGTTCTATCCGAATCGTTTCGGTGCTCAATATCACCCCGTATCGCATCCAGATGCTGCAACATCTCCCCACGTAATTGAGCGAGATCCTGACGAAACTCCTTTCCGATGGCTGTCGGTTCATGACGGCGTCCTGTCGGCCAGCCGTTAACCAGCAAGACAATCAGTATGATGAGCAGAATAACCACAAAAAGAAGCAGGATTGTCGTCAGCATCATATGCGATCTCCTCTGCGGACTGCGTCGAGAAGCACCGAACCGAGAGCAGCATTGCAGCTTACCAGGCCCTGACCGTCAATAACGGTTTTTCCCCGATAATCAAAACAGCAGCCCCCGGCTTCGAGCACAATGGGAATGACAGCAGCGCAATCCCACGGGCTCATGATTTTATCAATGGCAACCTCGGCCCGCCCGGAAGCCACCAGCATATGGCCGTAACAGTCACCCCATCCTCTTACAAGACCTGCAACGGAGCGGAGCCGGTCAACCGGGTGTTCGGACAGCGGATCGAGCAGATACTCTTTTTCAGTAAAAACCACCGTTGCCTCTCCGATCACTTCGATCGGGGAAACCGAAATCGGCGATCCATTCATGAACGCACCGCAGCCGCTTTCGGCATAAAAAAGGTGACCGAGCGCAGGAAAATTGATAGCACCAAGCCTCAAGTTGCCATGCTCTTCAAGAGCTATCATGACGCCGTACAGCGGCACGCCATGAATGAACGAACGGGTGCCATCGATAGGATCTATGATCCATCGCCTGCCGTTATCCGATGGCTTTTCCTCGAACTCCTCTCCCAGAAGGCCGTCAAAGTGAAAACGGGATTCGATAGCCAATCGGATCAGTTCCTCTGCCTGGCGGTCAGCTTCAGTAACCGGAGAATCATCCCTTTTGGAAAACACCTTCATCGATTTCCTGTTGAAAAAGTCAAGGGTAAGACGACCGGCGCGCTCGGCGGTATCGAGCGCAAGTTGAAGCTCTGGAGTCATCGGGCAGGAATCTTCGTGTGATAAGGTGTTTAAAAAAATAAAAATACATTGCATACCGAGGACTGCAAAACTATCGCAACATTTTCTATCTTGCAAGAGTGTTCAGGTTCGAGAATAGCAACCGCTGCAGAAACACAAATAACTGCTGAAACCAGTCACTATCCCAACACCACCTCATGAAACGACTACTTGCCGAGAGAGAGAAAGCCCGACTCGGAGGAGGAGAAAAGCGTATTGCCGCGCAGCACCATAAAGGCAAGCTGACTGCTCGGGAAAGAATAGACCTGCTGCTTGACGAAGGATCTTTCGAAGAGTACGATATGTTCGTCACGCACCGTACAACCGATTTCGGACTTGAAAACGAACACTATCTCACCGACGGTGTCGTCACCGGCCACGGCACCATCGCAGGACGTCCTGTTTATGTGTTTTCGCAGGATTTCACAGTTTTCGGCGGTTCCCTTTCAGAGACCAACGCAAAAAAAATCTGCAAGGTGATGGATCGCGCCATGAAAGCGGGAGCCCCGCTCATCGGGATCAACGACAGCGGCGGAGCCCGCATTCAGGAAGGAGTAAGAAGCCTGGCCGGCTATGCAAGCATTTTCCAGCGCAATATCATGGCATCCGGCGTCATTCCGCAGATTTCAGCCATTTTCGGCCCATGTGCAGGAGGTGCTGTCTACTCCCCCGCACTGACCGATTTTGTCGTCATGGCCGAAAAAACCAGCTACATGTTCGTAACCGGCCCGAAAGTTGTTAAAACGGTAACCGGCGAATCGATTTCCGAAGAAGATCTCGGGGGCGCATCAGTTCATGCGACAAAATCGGGCGTCACCCATTTTGTCGGAGCTGATGAGGAGGAATCCATCCTGCTGATCAAAAAACTGCTCAGTTATCTGCCCCAGAACAACCTTGAAGACCCTCCGCTCGCATTCTGCGACGATCCACCGGACAGGCTGATCGACGAACTGAACACCATAATACCGGAAAAGCCTTCGACGCCTTACGACGTAAAGGACGTCATTCACGCTATCGCCGATAATGCGGAATTTCTTGAGGTTCATCGCCAGTATGCACGAAATATCGTAACGGGCTTCGTCACCTTCAACGGCATTTCGACCGGTATTGTCGCAAACCAGCCGAACTATCTGGCTGGATGTCTCGATAACGATGCATCGCGCAAGGGGGCAAGATTCGTAAGGTTCTGCGACGCGTTCAACATTCCTATCGTCACCCTCGTCGATGTTCCCGGATTCCTTCCGGGCAGCGCCCAGGAGTTCAACGGCATCATCACGAACGGCGCCAAACTGCTTTTCGCATACGGTGAAGCGACCGTACCGAAAGTCACGGTCATTCTGAGAAAAGCCTACGGCGGCGCCTATTGCGTCATGAGTTCGCGTCACCTCAGGGGCGACATCAACTATGCCTGGCCAACAGCAGAAATCGCGGTCATGGGACCATCCGGCGCTATTGAAGTACTCTACAACAGGGATCTCAAATCGTTCAGTGACGAACAGGAAAAAGCCGCGTTTACAGCAGCTAAAGAGAGCGAATACCGTGATAAATTCGCCAATCCCTATGAAGCTGCAAAATACGGATATATCGACGACATCATAGAACCCAGAAATACGCGATTCCGCATCATCCGGGCCTTGCAGATGCTCGCAACAAAAAAAGACACCAATCCTCTGAAAAAACACTCGACGCTGCCATTGTAACCCTACAGGAACATGAATCGCATCTCAACCATATTTCCCGCAGCAGGAGCAATCCAGGCCGACAACCTCATTCTGGCCGCAACCGGATACACGGTTGTGTTTTTTGCCCTGCTTCTGCTCTACTTCGCATTCCGTCTTCTCCCGCATCTCCTCGCTTTCAACCTGAAAAGAAAACTCATCAAAACAGGGGAACCCGAAAAAGCCAGACAGGCAGGAACCTCCGTCACCGGTGAAGTCAACGCAGCAATCGCCATGGCGGTCTATCTCTACCTGCACGAGCTGCACGACCATGAAAATGCCGTGCTTACCATAAAAAAAGCCGCGAGAATCTATTCTCCGTGGAGCTCAAAGATTTATAACGTCATTCATTTCAGAGGGCGCTGAGCATGAAACGCTACACCTTTACCATAAGCGGTAACACCTATACGGTCGACATAAAATCCCTTGAAGAAAACCTTGCTGAAATCGAAGTGAACGGCACGCTGTACGAAGTGGAACTCGGCAAGGAGATACAGACTCCCAAAACGCCGAAACTGGTACGCTATACCCCACCCAAGCCGAAAGCCCCCGAACCGCTTACGACGACAGGACTGAGCCTCATCAAGGCCCCGCTGCCCGGAACGATTATCGCGGTAAACGTTAAACCAGGTTCAGCGGTAAAACCCGACCAGCCGTTGCTTGTGCTCGAAGCCATGAAAATGGAAAACAATATCTATGCAGAAAAATCCGGTATAGTTAAAACAATCAACGTAACGACCGGCACGAATGTCATGCAGGGCGATATTCTCATAGAAATGGAGTAACCCGACATGGAAGGACTTCTCAGATTCATCGAATTTTCCGGCTTCGCAAATGTCACCGCCGGCCATATTGTCATGATCCTTATCGGTTTTCTGTTCATCTACCTTGCCATCCGTTATGAATATGAACCGTTGTTGCTTGTCCCCATAGGATTCGGCATACTTATCGGCAATATTCCCTTTCTCGAACATGCAGGCCTTCAGCTCGGCATCTACGAGAAGGGTAGCGTGATGAACTATCTTTATCAGGGAGTTCTCAAAGGCATCTATCCGCCCCTGATCTTTCTGGGCATAGGAGCAATGACCGATTTTTCGACGCTGATTTCCAATCCGAAACTCATACTGCTCGGAGCGGCAGCGCAACTCGGCATTTTCACGACCTATCTTGGCGCTCTCATGCTGGGATTCACCAATCCGGAATCGGCATCTATCGGCATCATCGGCGGAGCCGACGGGCCGACAGCCATATTCCTCTCTTCAAGGCTGGCCCCGGAGCTTATCGGTCCGATAGCCATTGCCGCATATTCCTATATGGCGCTTGTACCCATCATCCAGCCGCCTATCATGCGACTCCTGACAACCGCAGAGGAACGGAAAATCAGAATGAAACCTCCAAGATCGGTAACCCGGCAGGAAAAAATTCTTTTCCCGGTATTGGGGCTGCTTCTGACAGGATTTCTCGCTCCAGGTTCTCTTCCTTTGCTCGGCATGCTGTTTTTCGGCAATCTGCTCAAGGAATCGCTGGTGACCAAACGACTTGCCGATACGGCCAGAAATGCCATGATCGACATCGTCACCATCATTCTCGGAGTAACGGTCGGAGCATCGACACAGGCGACAACCTTTCTGACTCCCCAATCGATGCTCATTTTCGTGCTCGGCGCACTGTCCTTCATGATATCGACGGCCGGCGGCATACTGTTCGCAAAATTCATAAACCGCTTTCTTTCAGATGACAATAAAATCAATCCGCTCATCGGTGCGGCCGGAGTCTCTGCCGTACCGGACAGTGCAAGGGTTGCACAGATGGAAGGACTGAAAGCCGATCCCACTAACCATCTTCTCATGCATGCCATGGCGCCTAACGTTGCCGGAGTAATCGGTTCGGCCGTAGCGGCCGGAATAATGATGAGCTTTCTCATGTAAACACTGTTACAGTTTATTCGGATTTCACCTCTTTTTTTACGATACCGCACTTTATGAAGTTCACAGCTTTTCGTATTTTAAGGCTTTTTGGAACCTAACCTGAAAACCATCATGAGCCAGCTCGATCTCCTCAATATTGTCCACCGCCCGAGAAGACTCCGTAAATCAGCAGCTATCCGGAACCTCGTGCAGGAGTGCACTCTCTCGGTAAACGATCTCGTATTTCCCTTGTTCGTCTGCCCGGGAAACAATATTGTCGAAGAAGTCTCCTCGATGCCGGGCAGTTTCCGTTACTCGATAGACAACGCCGTCAGGGAGTGCCAGGAGCTCCAGGACCTCGGCATTACCTGCATCGACCTTTTCGGTATTCCCGAAAAGAAAACCGAAGACGGCAGCGAAGCATACAATGACAAGGGAATTATTCAGGAAGCCATCAGGGCAATCAAAGCCAAGCTACCCGATCTCTGCATCATGACCGATGTGGCTCTCGATCCCTTCACGCCCTTCGGGCACGACGGTCTGGTCAGGGACGGCATCATCCTCAACGACGAAACCGTCGAGGTGCTTTGTAAAATGGCAGCCTCTCACGCCAACGCCGGCGCGGATTTCGTCTCTCCGAGCGACATGATGGACGGTCGTATCGGCGCTATACGCGAGTCCCTCGACGACGCAGGTTTTTCCGACGTCGGCATACTCTCCTATGCGGCCAAATACGCATCGAGCTTCTACGGCCCGTTCCGCGACGCCCTGCACTCCGCTCCGCAGTTCGGCGACAAGAGCACCTACCAGATGAACCCCGGCAACACCGACGAAGCCATGAAGGAGATCGAACTCGATATTATGGAAGGTGCCGACATCGTCATGGTCAAACCCGGCCTTGCCTATCTCGATATCGTCCGGCGCGCCAAGGAGCGTTTCGACGTACCGGTAGCCATCTACCACGTTTCAGGCGAATACGCGATGGTAAAAGCCGCAGCTGAACGGGGCTGGATCGATGAAGAGAGGGTCATGATGGAGTCGCTGCTCTGCATGAAACGCGCCGGCGGCGATATGATCTTCACCTATTACGCCAAGGAAGCCGCAAAAAAGCTCCGCTGACAGAAAGCGCACCATTGCTGAACAGGTTATTTTTCATATGCCCGGCTGTTCCATCGGTATAGCCGGGCCTTTTTACTCTTGAGCAACACATGATACGATACTTTACAGCGGGCGAATCCCACGGACCCGCACTCACGGCAATCGTCGAAGGCCTGCCGGCCGGCGTTACCGTTTCGCAGCAGGAAATCGACGCCCAGCTGCAGCGCCGCCAGCAGGGCTACGGCCGTGGCGGAAGAATGAAAATCGAGAGCGACAAGGCCGAAGTGCTCTCCGGAATCCGTTTCGGCAAAACCATCGGCTCGCCGATAAGCCTGCTCATAAGAAACCGCGACTGGGAGAACTGGACCGCCACCATGGCAAGGTTCGAAAATCCTGTAACGGAAGTACCGAAAATCACCATTCCAAGACCGGGACACGCAGATCTTGCCGGAAAAATAAAATACGGATTCGACGACATCCGTCCGGTCATTGAACGCTCGTCTGCGCGAGAAACCGCGGCACGCGTTGCTGCAGGAACGCTTGCTCGAATATTTCTCAGAACACTTGGCATCGAAATCGGCAGCTATGTTTCGGCTATCGGTTCGGCAGCAGAACCTGCGCACAATCCTGAAATCGAAAAACTGCTCCGTGACGGAGCCGAAACCCTCGCCCTGAAGGCCGATGCCTCGCCGGTCAGGATGCTCGACAACACAACCGAACACAGCGCCATTGCCGCTATCGATGATGTCAAACAACAGGGCGATACGCTTGGAGGCGTTATCGAGATCTTCATTACAGGCGTGCCCATGGGGCTGGGAAGCTATGTACAGCACGACCGGCGGCTCGATGCCGACCTTGTATCGGCCCTGTTGTCGATACAGGCCATCAAGGGAGCCGAAATCGGCCGAGCTTTCGATAATGCCTGCAAACCGGGATCCCGGGTTCATGATGAATTTCACCTTGTTCCCGGCAAAGGACTCGAAAGAAAAACCAATCGTTCAGGCGGACTTGAAGGCAGCATGACGAGCGGACAGACCATACACCTGAGAGCTGCCATGAAACCTATCTCATCGCTGGTTTCGCCATTGCACTCATTCGACCTTGCGACCATGCAGCCGACGCTCTCCCGTTTCGAACGCAGCGACACCTGCGCCGTACCTGCAGCCGGCGTAGTGGCCGAAGCCGTTATCGCCCCTGTTATAGCCAATGCGCTGCTTGAAAAACTCGGAGGCGACCATTTTGAAGAGATCAGCAGCCGGCTGCGGAATTACCGGCGCTATCTGCAGGAAATCTTTCAGGCCTGAAGACCGGCAGGAAGGCCGCTCTTCAGGCTTTCCTTCTCTTTATCGACCAGTTTCTGATTCATTTCACGTGAAGGTTCGGCAACTTCCGTGCGACCGACAATCTGGGCCGGAACGCCGGCAACCGTATAATGCGGAGGCACATCGTCAAGAACGACGCTGCCCGCTCCGACTTTGGAGCCTTCGCCGATCACCACATTGCCGAGTATTTTCGCTCCTGCGCCTATCAGTACCGACCGGCGAACTTTCGGATGACGGTCTCCGGTCTCCTTGCCGGTTCCACCGAGCGTCACCTCGTGAAGCAACGAAACATTGTCATCCACGACAGCCGTCTCTCCTATTACCAGGCTGGTCGCATGGTCAAGCAGAATTCCTTTGCCTATAACCGCTGCCGGGTGAATATCGACGGCGAACACCTCAGACATCCGGTTCTGAATGAAATACGCCATGGTCTTTCGGCCGTTCTTCCACAACCAGTGAGCCAGCCGGTATGCCTGAAGGGCCTGATAACCTTTAAGGAAAAGCATGATTTCAAAATAATGCACGGCAGCAGGATCGCGCTGCTGGGTCGCAACGAGATCGTGGAGCGCATACTCGACCTGTTCAGGACTCTGGCGATAGAAATCTTCGAACAGCCCCTGCAGCACAAGCGGCGGAAAGTGCTTCGAACCGAGTTTCACCGAAAGCAGCATGGCAAGCGAAGAGCCGAAATCATCGAAACGCAGAATATGCTGTTCGAGAAAAATACTGATTTCCGGATCCCGACCGCACTCGTTCGCAGCCTCGGCAACGATGGCCTTCCATATATTTCCTAAATCTTCATGCATTGGTCATTATACTTCTATCTCTTGAAAAAACATCCTCATTGCCTTCACGCCGGCGATTGCCGTCGCGTCATGCGCACTCAATGAAAGCAGATCGGAAACTAAAAGGTTTCAGCCGATAATACCAATCCTTAATGCACGAAAACGAATCGGCATCATACAGGCTGATCCTGCTGCATCTGAAACTCCGCAGTAAACCAGAAAGTAGATCCGCTGCCCTCGATGCTGTTCAGCCCGATCTCTCCCCCCATCAAGGCGACGAGCTGGCGAACGATTGAAAGCCCGAGCCCGGTACCTCCGTATTTTCTTGTCGTCGACGAGTCCGCCTGGGTAAACTGATCGAAAATAATCCGCTGCTTGTCGGCCGAAATACCGATACCGGTATCCATGACCGAGAATAACAGCCGCAGCGTACCGGCATCGCAGGACTCGAGCTCGACCCTGATGACAACCTCCCCGCGTTCGGTAAACTTCACGGCATTACCCGCAAGATTGTTGAGCACCTGTCGGAGCCTGGCCGGATCGCCGCGCAGAAGGAGCGGCACATCGGCTCCGAAACTGTAAGCAAACCCGATCCCCTTCTGCTGCGCGTTGCATGCGACGCCGCCGGCAACCTCATCGACAAGATCGGCAAGATCGAAATCGACGATTTCAAGCACAAGCTTTTTTGCCTCGATTTTACAGATATCGAGAATATCGTCTATCAGTTGAAGCAGCGACATCGCACTCGAATCGACCGTTTCTGCCAGCAGCTTCTGTTCGCCGGTAAGTCCGCTATCGAGAAGCAGACCGGTCATTCCGATAACGCCATTGAGAGGAGTACGTAATTCATGGCTCATGTTTGCCAGAAACTCGCTTTTCGCCCTGCTTGCCTTCTCTGCATTCCGCGTCGCCTCTTCAAGCATCGTGTTGGCATCTCGTAACAGCTGTTCCTCCCGCTTTCTCTTTTCAAGGTCGTCGATCACCCAGATCACCCCCTTGTCGAGATCCTGCGGATCGAGCGCCTTGCCCGAGAGGCTGCACCATACAGGCGATCCATCCTTGCGACGCAGCTGGTATTCAACCTGAAACTGCTCGCCTTCAGTGAGCTTTTCATAATGCATCTTTCCGAACTCCTCGAACCGTTCCATGCTCAGATGGTGCCGCGCCATGCCGATACCGGCGAGTTCGTCCGGGGAATCGTAGCCCAGAATCCCGGCAAGACGCCGATTGCCCCGAACACAGACTCTCCCCCCTCTGAGCAGCATGATTCCGATATGGGAATTGTTGAAAATATGTTCGAACTCGAGCGTTCGGGCCCGAAGCATCTCCTCGGACGCCTTTCTTTCGGTAATATCCGTATGCGAACCGGCCATTCTGAAAGGAATGCCATGTTCGTCCCGTACAGCTTCTCCCCGCGCAAGAATCCACCTGCAGCCGCCATCCTTATGCTTCATGCGAAACTCCTGCCTGTACTGTCTGATGCCTCCCTTCAGGTAACGGGCAACATATTCTGTCACAGAAGCGCGGTCATCGGGATGAATGTTATCTGAAAATGAAGAAAATTCATTCGGCAGTTCATCGTCCGAATAACCGAGCATGCGCTTCCACTGCGGCGAAAGGTAGAGCGTACCGTCCCGCAGGCTCCAGTCCCAGATGCCGTCGTTACTTCCATTGACGGCCAGCATGAACTGCTCGCGGCTCTTTCTCAATTCCGCCTCCACCATTTTGTTTCCGGTAATATCAAGCAATATGCTTTCGCACTTGACATAATCTCCCTGAGAGTCGCGACGAATGGTGGTCACATCCTTGATCCAGAGTATACCCCCATCGGCGTGGATGACCCTGTAATCGTCATGCTGAACCGTCGTAATGGCTCTGTTGACGACAGCTTCCGATACCTTCTGCTGAACAGCTCCAAAGTCCTCCGGATGGACAAGCGAAGCGAAAGAGACCCGTCCCGACCTGAAATCCGATGCCGGGTAACCGAAAAGCTCAAGCGTATTGCCGGATACATACTCGACCGGCCATGCATCCAGTTTTTTCCATATGAACGCCGCAGCCTGACTTCGTTCGAGCAGATCGTTGGCAAGCCGGAGCTTGCCCGCCTCATCGATTTTATGCAGCGCATACCCGATATCCCGAACAAGCTCGAAAAAATATTCCTGTTCACGAGATATGCGGGAAAAAGATTTCGGTACCGAAACCGAAAGTACCCCATAAACAATATCGTCGCAAGCAAGTACACCCGAAAACCCCGATCTGCCGCTATAGCATGACGAAAGAGGGCATTGCCGGCAATCGGCCGAAGGATCCTCGACAATCAGATGATGCCTGCCGCCCATTACCTCCCTGACGCAGTCCGGCAACTCACCTCTTCTCAACTGCTCTTCCATTTTTTCAAAAGCGGCACCTATACCGGAAAAAGCCGTATGACGCAGGGTACCGGAACCATCAAGAAGAATCGCCCATGCATTGAAATATTCAAGCGTGCCGGTAAGTGCCTGACAGACCCTTGAAATCAGCCGGCAGGGATCCTGCTCGGTAATGATCAGATGATTGACACGACGAAGGGCCTGCAGCACCTGATAATCGTGATGGATCGGATCGGTTTCGATCCGGCTCCCGCCAGGCGAAGGATACCCGCACAGCCGCAACTGATCCGGAGATTGTTCGTTCATAAGCTCCAAAAATATAATCGATTGAGCACATTTCGCACTTGCAGCCAAAACGCGAACAATGCGCTCAGATAACAGCTTCAATCAAACAGAATAAATGGGGAAAAAGAATTGGCCTCGTGCGCTCCACCATGCAGAAAACGACAAGAGGAACATCGTAATATAGACACTGCAGGATAATTCGGCCAGAAAAACGGGATAAGGGCACCTCGAAAAAGTTATTCCGCACCCGGATTGCCGCGTTGGCCCGACAAGTCGGGATCGAAATCCTCATGTACTGTGGGTGTACACTCCGGTTTCTCAGCTCCGTCCGCCTTGCACTCCGGATGCTCACGACACGTTTTCGAAGTGCCCATAATAAACAGATATATACGTTTATCGCAAAGAGCCGGATAAACCTGTTGCCATGAGCTGCCAGAAAGCAGGGTTGAATAACTCCGGACAGCATTCGTTATGAGGATTGCGCTCCCGATCTATCGGAACTCCACCCTCCTTGCTCTTCGGCAGTTCATCACATGTAATCGTATGAGCCATAAAAAACGACGGAAAACAAAAAAGGCGACATAAAATGCTGCCTTTTTTGCGAGCAGAAGCCCCATCTTCCGCTCTTGGTTCCACGGGCGCGGAACATGTTACAAATGTAATAAAACAACGCAACCCAAACAGCATTAAAATATCATTACACACAAACAGATATATATTTCATATACACCTTACACTTCCATAATATGCAATAAATGGATACAACGCGCGCAACCTTCATCTCCCGCCCGGATCAAGAAAAAAGAATTATCGAAACGCGGATTACCGAATACATTTTTTCGCAATCACGCATATCAGACAACCGATCACATAAAACGTTTCCCGAAAATATCTTAAAAACGCAACAAACAGTATCTTTATATATCCATTAATTAAAATAACAACAAAACGCATAGACTCGCAATACAGGAAAATACCGTAAATTATGCATATAATAAATCAACCCTATTGATAGTAAATACCCGCAACAGCAAAACGGTGTAAAGGATTATTTATGCCGATACGATTTAACACCCTGCCAGGGCATAACCGGGTCGTGCCGGAAGATTGCTGGCTCTCGACAATTCCCGATATCCACTGTTCGGCAAACTCTAAAACGGCAATCGTTCTTCTTGCAAACCGGGCCATGCAGAAAAAACCGCTCTGCCATAACGAGCTTGCCCAAAAACTCGGCATTGCATCCGGGAACGAGCTTGCAATCATTCTTGAAGAGATCGGCATGGTGCTTGACCGCATCGGAGCCGCCTGCAGCGAAAAGATCCCCTGTCTCCAACTGCTCGTCCTCGACAGCGCTACCGGACTGCCCCGCTGCGGCACGGAAAAAGTGCTGCCGCCCGACTGCCCTCTGGAATCGCTCGGAACGCAACATCGGTCGGCAATCGTCGAAGCGCTGCACCGGTATATTTTCGGGTATCCCTACTGGAAAGATCTGCTCGTTCTGCTTGACATAACAAACACCGCGAATGCATGCAGTACAAATAACATAAAAAAGGAGGTAACGACATGAGACCAACGCGAAAAAACAGACCACTGATACGCTCTGTCAAAGCGAGCAAGCGTACATATACTTGAGCCTCACAGGTCTTTCACCTCAATATGATCCGGCGGAAGGCCGGCAAGGTGCCGATCCCACATTCTTCGATACGCCTTTTCGAGGTCACGCGCAAACAAGGCTGTATCAAACAACGGCGTGGCCGTTCTGTTCTGGGCAAGCTTTGCTCTTATGGCACTTATACGCTCATCGCAAATATAGGCTTACCCTGTCGCCATGATCGGCATAACCCGCACACATCGCACATTTCATAGCAACCAGTAAAAAAAGCGACATACATGTCGCCTTTTGAGCAAATAGAAGCCCCATCTTCCGCTCGACTCTTAAGAGCATCTCGAATATGTGTCGTGAGTACCCCGAGTGCAAGGAGGACGGAGCGGGAACCAAGAGCTTATCCATAGCCCGGATTGCTGGAGATACGGCAAGCTGGCGCTGCTACCGATGCATCAGGTACACCGGAAGAGTTCGGCATCCGTTATATAGGCATGTTTATTTCCGAAAGCCGTGTGATACCAATGCTAATTCTGTTGCTCAGCAACCCTCCGATAGTCATCACAAGCCTTTTGATACCCATTGTTACAGGCTTTTTGATACCACTCTTTGGCTTTCTGTCGATCCTCTGTTATACCTCTGCCATTGAAGTAGAGTACTCCTAAATTGTACTGTGCCTCTGCAAGACCCTGCTCGGCAGCTTTACGATACCAGCTTACCGCTTCTGCATAATTCTGCTTGACACCCTGGCCTGTGTAGTACTGTATACCGAGATTTAACTGCGCCTCTGCGAATCCTCGAACTGCAGCTTTGCGAAACCAAGCAGCCGCTTCGATATAGTCCTGCTTGACGCCTTGACCCGTATAGTGTATAAGGCCGAGTTTATTTTCTGATACGGCAAGACCCTGCCCGGCAGCTTTGCGAAACCAGTGTGCCGCTTCTGCATAATCCTGACTTACTCCTTGACCAGTGTAGTACAATACGCCGAGGCTGTTTTGTGCCAATGCAAGTCCTTGCCCGGCAGCCTTGCGAAACCAGTGTGCGGCCTCTCCATAGTCCTGCGTGACACCCTGACCGGTGTAATGCATTAGACCGAGCTTGTTCTGAGCCTCTGCAAGACCCTGGTCGGCAGCTTTGCGAAACCAGCGTGCTGCTTCTGCATGGCTCTGTTCCACTCCCTGACCCTTTTCATATAATGCCCCGAGATAGTATTCTCCTTTAGCAAGACCTTGCTCTGCGGCTCTGCGAAACCAGCCTGCCGCTTCTGCATGGTCCTGTTTCACCCCTTGACCTTTTTCGTACATTACGCCAAGACTAACTTGTGCCCAAGCACGTTGTTGCCCGGCAGCTTTGCGATACCATCGCAGAGCCTCGGCGTAGTCCTGTTTGACCCCTTGACCGGTGTAGTATACCAGACCGAGCTTGTTCTGAGCAATTGCATTTCCCAGTTGTGCCTCTTTTTGCAACTGAGCTATATGCTCCGGTAAGGCTGTTTCACAGCGAACCCCTGAGGGAAGCGTCAGCAATAAGGCAGCAAGTAATCCGATGGCGTATTGTTTCATAGCTGTTAATCGCAGAAAATATGATGGGAACGGAAATAAGGGAACTCCTGAAAAGTTATTACGCACTCGAATTACTCTGGTTGGCCGGTGCTTGAAATTTTCATGTACTACGCGAAGATTCCCGGATGCTCCGTTTCAAATGCTCCCGGTTACTTGGGCTTTTTTATGAAGTTTGCTTTTGCTTGCGATAATCACCTGCAACAAGTGTGAAAAGATCATTTGGTATTAACTGCATAAAAAAACGCGGGAGTCTTGTTCTCCCATTATCTGACTGAGGGGAAAACAAGACTCCCGCACTTTTTATTTATCCATCATAACCGGCAGCTTACAGTGCTTTGCGAGTGCTGAACAGGCAAAGCCCCGTGATACATTTTACCAACCGAAAGAAGCGCCGGCAGCAACTGCAGATGGGCTTCCACTGCTGATACCAAAGCCTCCGCCTACCGAAATATTATCATTGATGTAAGCCTTTCCGCCAAGCGCAACCGCACCTTGACCTCCATAGGTACCGACCCCCATTCCTACAGAGTAGCATTGTCCGGACTTTGGCTCAGGAATTGCAGCCAGGGCTCCAATCTGGGCAATACCGCTGTAGGTCTTCCTGGAAAGATTGTTCAATTGATTCATGTTGACCGCATCATGGCCATTCGATCCGTTAGCAACACCCGTCACTCGAGCCGGCGCTCCGTTGTTAGCCATATGAATACCGTTGTTATCGACGGTTACGCTTGACTGGCTGTTGTCACCGCCGGCAATCCGGGTCTGACCTGTATCGGAAGAAATCCCGTTCAGATTGCCACCGGCATTTGTCACGCCAAGAGAAGTCCCTCCGTTTGCAACCGAAAGAGATGCGTTTCCGTCTGAAGAATAAAGCGGACCTGTGTTCGTGATGCCGTGAGTAGTCAGCGTACCGCCAATGTTGGCGCCGCCAGTTGTATTGAGAGTAGTTGTAACAATATCGCCAGTATTGCTGATTCCATTCGTTGTTGTCTGCCCCGTTACTTCGAGTGGGCCATTTACCTTTGTGTCGGTTGTTGTCAGGTTGCCAATTGTCATGTCGTCGGTAAATGTTACCCCGGAAATAGTAGCGGAAGAAAGGGTAATGGTATCGCCGTTTTTAACTACTTTGTCATATCCTATAGTATAATTACCACCACTGACCGTACCGGTAATATCTGCAAGCAGCGATTCACTGGGCGTAATTGCGCCGGTAATGCCCAATACGCCACAGAAAAGAGCCATACCAAGTTTTTTCTGGCAGGATTCGTGGCGAATGCGGTTTTTTTTTGAAGTTTTCATTCAGTACCTCCATTTAAGATTTAGCTGTTGAACTATCGTTTCGATGAAAAAAAATCGTCTGATGTTCGGAATAACCCGAATCCTGATTAGTGGGCATCTCTATTAATTCGAAAGCGACCTATCTTTCATAATAAAAATAACTTAGCGTTCATAAAAAGGCCGAAAATCCGTATATTTCAGCAGATTTCTTCATTCACTGCCTGCTGTCACGAAAAATATCAATCCTCTCGGCCTTTTCGACGAATGCTTCCTCCTTGAGCGGCTCACAAAGCTTAAAGACCCGCTCGTAAAACTGGAGGCCTATATCGACTGGAACATCTTTGTCCCGATCCTGAATATTGGCTTCATGACCAATTCGATGCAGGCCATGTACATCAGAACCATAGGATACGCAAAGGCGACAGCAAAGATCGGCTTGGCCAATCTTACCTACAACATGATGCGATGCATTCAGTTGAACAAACGAGTCGACAATGTGTTCCTATGGGATAGCTACGCCCAGTAGATCCTTTCAGGAGTATTTTCAGCCCTGAATGTGTCAAAGAACGGTGTTTTTTTTTGAATCGACTACGAGCTTTCCGGCTGATCCATGTACAGAGACATATAAAAAGCTCAATTAATCGTGGTTCCCTATAACGATATAATATAAAATAAAGCTATTGCAAGAGTATATATATTGTATTATATGAGAAATTGCAATATATACGGTTTTTGTATGTGTCTTTGTTGTAAACGTTTTAAATGCATATGGATAGGTGTTTTTGTGAATGTCAATTTATTTATGACACAATACGGATATTAGTTTGCATTATCAGAACATTCCGAAAATTCCATCCCGAAAGAATCGCCTTGCCGTCGAGGCTGACCGTATTGTAGTGGACCCCGTTTTTCAAACAAAGCGGGTAAGCCCGTAGGGGAGTTCGTGGAGGGAAGGGGTGGGAACAAGAGGAATGAGGAACTGCTAAGCACGGGCCGGACACAGAGTCGGGAAGTCGTGTCCCAGGCGCAGGGTCGCATACGTGAAGCAGTAACCAGAAATCGAGGAGAAAAGCTGACAGCGCTTCTGCATCACATCTCCGTAGACTGCCTGCGATGGTCGTACTTCGAACTGAAGAAAACCGCAGCAACGGGAGTGGACGGGGTAACGTGGAAAGATTACAGGGAAGGACTGGAAGAGAACCTTGCAGACCTGCACCGGCGAATCCACACGGGAGCTTACCGGGCACAGCCATCGCGCCGGAAGTACATACCGAAGGCAAATGGCCAACAACGACCGCTCGGCATCGCCGCACTGGAAGACAAAATTGTACAGCGGGCAGTGGTGGCGATTCTCACGCCGATCTACGAGGCGGAGTTTCTGGGGTTCAGCTATGGATTCCGACCGGGTCGCAGTCAGCATGATGCGCTGGATGCACTCGCATACGGGATCAAGGTGAAGAAAATCGGCTAGGTATTGGACGCCGATATTTCCCGGTTCTTTGATACGATCAGCCATGAGTGGATGATCCGCTTTTTGGAACACCGTATTGGTGACAAGCGGATTGTCCGACTGATGATCAAGTGGCTGAAAGCCGGGATACTGGAAGATGGCGTGCGGAACGAGGCAGGAGAAGGGACGCCGCAGGGGGCCGTGATCTCACCGCTCCTTGCGAATATCTACCTTCATTATGTCTATGACCTGTGGGCCAAGCAGTGGCGGGAAAAGCACTGCAAAGGCGACATTATCGTCGTGCGTTTCGCCGACGATAATGTCGGAGGCTTCCAGAACAAGGAAGACGGCGAAAGATTCCTGGCTGATCTGAGGGAGCGACTGGCAAAGTTCGCACTAACGTTGCATCCGGAGAAAACCCGCCTGATTGAGTTTGGCAGGTATGCTGCCAAGAACCGAAAAAGACGGGGGCAAGGGCGGCCGGAAACCTTTGACTTTCTCGGATTTACCCACATTTGTGGGGAGAAAATAGGAGGAAAAGGCTTTCAGCTCTTGCGCAAGACGAAGCGCGGATCAGTGAGTAGCAAGCTCGGAGAGGTAAAGAAAGAGCTGAGACGGCGAATGCATGGCTCAGTATCGGAACAGGGAACGTGGCTGAACAGCGTGTTGAGAGGCCACTATGCCTATTTCGCAGTACCCACAAACACGAGGGCACTATCGGCATTCCGGTATCATGTTGCCAGACGTTGGATGAAGTGCCTCAGGCGACGAAGCCAGCGGCACAGGATGACATGGGAACGAATGGTGATATATATTGATCAGTACCTCCCAAACCCAAACTTTAAACACTCATCGCAAAATATAGGCTTACCCTGTCGCCATGATCGGCATAACCCGCACACATCGCACATTTAATAGAAACAGTAATAAAAAAGGCGACATACATGCCGCCTTTCGATCAAGCAGAAGACCCATCTTCCGCTCGACTCATATATTCCGCGGGCGAGGAACATGTGACCAATGTAATAAAACGACACAGGCAAAACAACATAAAAACATTTATATGCAAAATTAAACACATTTCTTCTATATACAATACAATAAAAACATCTGCATATCATATCTATCAATTTGTATATAATACACATATCGTTCATAGGCACATTAAGAAAGTCAGGAAAAGGAACAAAAACATCCCATGTCAATTTGGTCTTCAGGCTGAAGCACTCGATCAATCAATACTTTCAGGCACTCTATGAGGAAATGCCCATTAAAAGACCCGATGATTTACATACAATGTATAAAAAATATTCTTACATTATTTTTTATACATTGTATGTAATGTTTGAAAAACATCACACCATCAACCCTGCAATGACCTATAACAAAGGGCAGAAAAAGGCCGTCAATCCGTTCTGCAACGATGCTTCGAAACGCGACAGGGAAATAACGACCTTGAAAAGCGAGTTTCTCAACAACGTTTCCCACGAGATCCGAACCCCTCTTAACGGCATCATCGGCATGACGGAATGCCTGTTCGATACGGAACTTGACGAAAAACAGCGCTTTTTTGCCGAAACGATCAGATCGAGCACGGCATCGCTCCTTAAGCTTACCGACGCCATCCTGACGTTTTCGAACACCGTTTCCGGAACACTCAATGCAGATCGACGCGCTTTCTCGCTGTCGGCTCTGTTGTCCGATATCGAAAAGGAGCTTTCTCCTGCCGCAGCGCAGAAGGGGATCGGGTTTTTCATCCATGTCGATTCCGGCGTACCCGACCGGATCGGGGGGGATCCGGAAAAACTGAACCAGGTACTGACAAGCCTTGCGGAGAATGCCGTCAGGTTCACGGCCAAAGGCAACGTGGATGTTTTTGTCGTGCCTGAACAGCATGGCGAAAAGAACGATACGCTCCGCTTTTCCGTCGCCGACACCGGACCCGGCATACCTGAAGACAAGATCGGAACAATCTTCGATGCCTTCTCGCAGCTTGACGGCTCTTCGACGCGCAGACACGAAGGTCTCGGCCTCGGACTTGCGATCTCAAAAGCGCTGGTAAGGCTTATGGGGGGCGAAATCGGCATCGAAAACCGTAAGGAGCACGGCGCCTGTTTCTGGTTTACGGTGCCGGAATGCCTTTCCCTTCCGGAAAACCTCCCTGAAGTGCATACGACAGCCGCAGTAAATCCGGCCGGACCCGCACAGCCGGGCATGGACGATCGTCCGCGAATACTGGTTGCGGAGGATAACCCAGTCAATCGGCAAATCGTGCGCCTGATGCTGCAGAGATCGGGTTTACAGGCAGATCTGGTGTGTAACGGTCAGGATGCCGTCAGTGCCGTTGAAAAGAGACATTACGACCTCATTTTCATGGATATTCAGATGCCTGAAATGGACGGCCTCGAAGCGACCCGCATCATCCGGCGGATAGAATCCGGAAAGAACATTCCGATCGTTGCCCTGACAGCGCACACCAGGCAGGAAGAGCGCGACCGCTGTTTCGAGGCAGGTATGAGCGATTTTCTTCCGAAACCATTGAACCGTCGGGAATTTGAACATGTTCTCCGGCACTGGCTGCCGGAATTCAGCATGCCTGACTGATGCCAGAGCGAGTAACAGAATCCCATATTAAGAATTCCTCTATGCCAGAGCATATGCAAACCCTTGCAAGGCCCGGAATAAGTCCGGGATTTCATTACCGGCTGAGAAAGTACATACAGAAAAAGCATGGATCGATCAATGCCTTCTGCCGGGCAGTCGGCATAAAATATCCGGCACAGATGACGCCATACCTTACCGGCAAATGCGCTCCGGGCAAAAAAATGATCGCACGGCTGGAAACAGATGGCGCCGATATCCAATGGCTATTATCGGGCGAAGTTCCCCACCGGACCTCGACGGTACTCGGAGAAACCCTTATGCTTTCCCGATACCGCATGGACATCGACACCCTTTTTCGCAAGTTTCGTCTGCATGTACAAACGTTTTCAGACCTTTACAAACCCTGCGTCGACGCATACGCCGTCCTTGACCACAACAAATCGATTGTTGATCTGAGCGGCTCTCTTGAAAACTATCTCGGATACCCTGGAGACACGTTATCAGGAAAGAACCTGAAAAACATCATGCATCCTGAAGACTACAGCGTAGTACAAAAAGCCCTTGAAAAAGAAACGAGGACTGAGGCTATTATAACGTTCAAATCCAGGTTCAGGAACCATGACGGTTCATATATCAATGCCGAATGGTCTCTGGCAATGCATACAAAACCGATGAGCGACCTGCCGGAATACGCAATGATCGTCAAAAGCAGCGGCTCATAGAATAAACAATCCAAACCGTTTTCAGGGAACTCACGATGCCGAAGAACCTCATGCTCGCGAGCAGTTGCCAAAAGGCCTTGCTGGATAATGATATTCATACGCGACGAGTAAAACCTCCCGAACCAGACAAAAACAACGCTTATTTAACCGTTACCCGTCGTTACCCGAAATCGCAATACATTGTTTGGTGACCATTCTTTTCGACATGACAAGATTCCTGATCACGACCGGTCTCCACTGAAATGCCTGAAAGAACTCCAGTCAGATTATCCTGTTTATTTCAATGCGAGCTTTTCCGCACTGATATGCCAATAACCCACATCACACACAATTGCCGGCCGGCACAAAAAAAGCGGCCGGAAAGCCGCTTGATCATCAACATAACCCTAAAATAAGAGCATACAAATCACTTCATTTTAATGCTCCCCGACAATTTTGCGCCCTCAGTGATGTTGAGTATCCCGACAACAAGATCTCCTTCAATATGAGCTGTCGAATCCGCACTGAACTCATTGTTGATATCGGCACTTCCCTTAATTGAGCCTGAAACCTTCATGGAATCAGCCTTGATATCACCTTCAATTGAACCGCCCTCTCCGATAATGACAACTGATGAACAGACAACATTACCGATTATCTTGCCATCAACACGCAAGGAACTGGAAATAGACAGATTTCCTTCAAGCACGGTACCCTTTGCAAGATGGCTCATTGCCACATCACTTTTTTCCATATCCTTTTCAAAAACTTCTTGATGAAAGTGCTTGTTTACATTCATACTGCTACTCACATTATGTGTATTTTTATTTTTTTCAATCTCAGATTCTCCCGAAGTAAAAAAACCATTTATTTTTTTTCCAGCAAAAGCAAAGCCCAGAAACAAAGAAATACCTAAAAACACAAGGATGTGGGCATTGCCAAAGTCTGACAAATTATTCAGAAACGCATACATACCAGTACCTATTGAATAATTAGTGTCTGAGTGCAAATCCCTGAAAGAGGGCTCAATCAACGAAACAGTAACAGGAATATCGGTATCATTACTTTCGCCATGAAGACAACTTCCTCTGAAAAGAAGAAACACAGAAATTGCAACCGTGATTTTTCCATACACCTTATCAAGCAGAAACATCAATCAACAAGCTACAATTATAAAAATAAACTTATTTAATCAAGTATAATAAAAGATAATTATGAATCAAACTTAACCCGGAAACGAATATCTGTAACATATCATATGTATATAAGTATAATATACAAACACACCCGAAAGACAGCACAATAGCACACTCTTTCCGCAGAAAATCACTGCAGCAGATTCAGGCTCATGAGCAGTTCCTGGCCGCTGAACGGTTTCTTGAGCGTGGTATGTGCACCAAGCGCGTCCGCAAGAACCAGGTAGTTGTCGGGTCCGACTTTTCCCCCACCGGAAATGGCTATAATCTTTATCGAGGGATATTGACGACGGATCTCCATGATGGTTTCGATACCCTCCTTTTCAGGCATGATAAGATCGGTGATCACCAGATCGATCTGCGGACGCCCCTTAAGGAATTCCAGGCCCGATTTACCGTTATCCGCCTCGAAAACGGCATGTTCGGCCTTTTTAAGCGTAACGCCGATGAATTTTCGTACGGCGCTATCGTCATCGATAACAAGTATATTCATTGTACCTGCAATTATTATTGATCGGATACGGAGAGGACTTCCCTCACTGACTGGGCAAGCAGGGCAAGCCTTACCGGTTTTTTCAGTAATTTTCTGATACCGTAACGGCTCAGAGGAACGGTATATTCAATATCTTTGCCATAACCGGTCATCAGAACAACCGGAAGATGCGGACTGATTACGTGCAGCTCCCGAGCAAATTCGATACCGGTCATTTCCGGCATGGTAAGGTCGGTGATCACAATATCGAATGCGGCGGGATCATTGCGGAAAAGTGCAAGCGCCTCAACCGGCGAGCTCAGGGCCCGAATGCTGAATCCAAGCTTGCCCATCATCACGCTCATCAACTGTACGGTTGCCGGCTCGTCGTCGACAAAGAGAATGCTGGCGCTTTGGGAACCTTCCAGCTGAACGGCCTCTCCTTCCTGCAATGCCGTCTGTCCCTTTATCACTGGCAGGTAGATCCTGAAGGTACTGCCCTTACCGACAACGCTCTCGACAGCTACATCACCCTTGCAGCTCGTCACGATGCCATGCACGACCGACAGACCCAGACCGGTGCCCTTGTTGACAGGCTTGGTGGTATAAAACGGCTCGAAAATGCGTTCCATCGTCGCATCGTCCATGCCATGGCCGGTATCGGAAACGCTGAGCTGAACATACCTGTCGCCGGTCAGTTTCGGCATAAGCTTGCGCAATTCGCTATCCGGAACGATTTCCCGCAGATCGATTGCAATGTCGCCACCTGAAATTTCCATAGCCTGGAACGCATTGGTGCAGAGGTTGACGACAACCTGATGGATCCGGGATGGATCGGCAAGAACATGGCCACAGTTGCCGTCGATGGACTGACTGATGGTGATGGTTGCCGGAATGGAAGGACGCAGCAGTTTCAGCGCCTCGACGATGATTGCCTGCACGCTCACCACAACAGGAGTGCGTTCGTCCGCCCGACTGAAGGTAAGAATCTGCGCAACGAGGTTCTGCGCCCTTCCGGCAGCCTGCATGATTTCGGTGAAATACTCATGCAGCGGATCTTCCTCGGAAAGGGACATGGCTCCCATTTCTGCATATCCGAGAACAGGGGTCAGAATATTGTTGAAATCATGTGCTATGCCGCCGGCAAGGGTGCCTATGGTTTCGAGACGCTGGGTTTTTTTCAGACGCGACTCCAGCTGCTGTTTTTCTTCCTGAGCCGCAACTCTATCCGTTATATCGAACAGAATGCCGTCAATACCGACAAAGGTTCCTTCATCGGAAAAAACAGACGTTTTACGATCTTCGATCCATCTTACCGCACCATCGGGATGCACTATCCGATAGACGATAACCTGCAATCCTCTTGATTTTCGAAGCCTGGTGTATGAATCGACAACAAGCTGACGATCGTCGGGGTGTATATATGCAAGAATCTGTGCAATCGAACCAGCAACAGACGAAATAATCTCGCGATTTGAAGAAGCCGTTTTCACATCCGAAAGAAACCGTATCGAATCATCGGTCGAGATATGGTATACTACCCCGGGAATATTGTCGATAATTGACCGGAATTCCTCGCTGACGCGTTTCTGCAAAGCGCTTTCGCGCAATACGTCCTCTGCACGTTTCAGTTCATAAAGATCGACGACGATCGTTCGCACCCCTGTAACAGCCCCTTGCTGCCTGATCGGCGAACTGTACAAAAGAACCGGTCGCCTGAGGCCGTCTTTCATAATAACGGTGTACTCGTTTCCTCTTGGTATATAACCCGACTCAAGCATCTGTATCCGGTTTTTGCTGGCCCGTTCAAGATCTTCGGGCGCGAGGTACCTGTAGGCCGAAACCCCCTGCGCCAGATCTCTGGGGGTCAGACTGAAAAACTGCTGCCCTTCAAGATTGACATAGGTAGCAATCCCCTGCATGTCTATCTCGAAAAGCGGAAGAGGAAGAAACTCGGTGAGTTCACGGAATTTCCTTTCGCTCTCAACGAGAGCGGACTGGTTTTTCAACCGCTCGGATATATCTCGGCTGATGCCAAACAGTACCTGCTTGCCATCCCATGTTCCGTGTGTGATTTTCGTTTCAACCGGAAGGCGCCCCCCCGACTTCTGCATAAGCGGTATAAGACAGACATTCTCTTGTCCGGCAAGCATCCGTTCAACAGCGGTTTCAGCCTCTTCCCGCTGTTCGGAAGGATGCACATCGAGCACATGCATCTGCAGCAGTTCTTCACGGGAATATCCCAGTGAAGCGACGGTTGCGGCATTGATATGCATGATGGTTCCGTCGGCGCCTATTATGAACAGCATATCGTCAATGGTATCGAAAAGCGCTTCCAGATTCTTGTTAACCGCGCTTATCCGATCCTCATGGTTGGCCTGAATGATTGCCGCGCCGATATGCGACGCCACAGTTTCAAGCGCTTTGCGTGAAAACGCAGGTACCTGCTCGAGCGAATGTGAAGCGACGTTAAGACTGGCAACGACACGGTTTTTGCTGACAACCGGAAGTACGGCAATCGCCTTCAGTCCTTCCCTGTTCAAGGCTTCAGAGGGATTGTCGTTTATATCTCTGAAACGGCCGTACCATGGACTGCCTGAAGCGACCAGCATGCATTGTGCTGAATCGGGCATGTAGTGGCATGTGTCCCGTACAAAATCATCCGACACGCCCTGGCTGTAGGCGAGACCAAGAGTGCTGTCGGCTTCATTGACAAGATAGATTCCGCCGCAATCCATTCCCGAAATGTCTATCGCCGCCTGAAGACAGTGCCGCAGGGTCTCCCCGAACGACTGCGATGCGCTCAGCTTCAGGGCAAGATCGAGCTCGCTCTGAATGAGCTGCTCGACCTGCTTGCGCTGCAGCGCGTTTGCAATGATGCCGCCGGCCAGCATGAGGATCGATGCCGCATCTGCGGGCCACTGGCGCTCTTCTCTCACGGCATCGAAACCTATAAAACCAAACGGGATTTTTTCTGATACAAGCGGTATGAGAATCAAGGACCTGATGTCCTGCAGTTCAAGAATGTTTCTTTCCGTTTCGGCCTCTTCAGGCATTGCCGATACTCTTGGAACAATGATTACTTCATTACCGAAAAATTTGTTCAATGACCACGAAAAATCCTCGGTCGGCAGCCGCTGGAGAATATCCATCTGCGGCTCGATGCCCTCGGCACACCACTCGTGGGTGTTGTCCATGAACCGCAGGTTGTCGTAGTACTGGAAAATATAGCTGCGATCGGCCCGGACGAATTCGCCGATGCTTCGCAGCGCCTCGTTGATCATGGCATCGATGCCATCGGCCGAAACATTGATGAACCGGTTAGCCAGCGACGAGACAAGACTCTCGAACTGACGGTTGTAGGCAAGCGACGCTTCGGACTGCTTGCGAAGCGAGTTATCGAGCAGATACCCTTCATAGCAGGCGATATGACCGTCATCTTCCCTGACGATTGCCGTAAAATCATAAACCCACGCCATTGTGCCGTCCTTGCGGAGCACGCGATACTCCTGCTCGAAGGTGGTTCTCTCAGGATCAGCTGAATAACGCTCAAGTTCTTCCTGTACCCGTTCGAGATCGTCCGGATGGATCACCTCGACATAGTTCACCCTGCCGTCAGTGAAATCTTCCGGATCGTAACCGAACAAAAGGGAGACATTGGGCGAAACATATTCGGCAGGAAGTCCAGGAACATTGTTCCACCTGAAAACCGTCACGGGTCCTTCCAGAAACAGTTTCCTCTCCTGCTTCAACCTCTCTTCGGCACGTTTTCGACAGCTTATATCCTGATGGGAACCGACCATCCTCAGCGGCTTGCCCGCTGCGTCGGTCTCGAAAACCTTGCCCCGGTCAAGCACCCATATCCAGTGGCCATGCTTGTGCCGCATCCTCAGCTCTATTTCGTAGAAATCGTCCTCTCCGCTGAAATGCCGTGCAAGCAGCTCGCCTGACTTCAGGAGGTCGTCAGGATGGCAGAATGCTTCCCAGGTCGCTATGGTGACCGGTGCAATCTCATCGAGCTTGTAACCGATCATTTCAGCCCATCCGGCATTGACATAAACACTGCCGGTACGCATGTCCCAGTCCCAGTACCCGGCTTTTGTAGCTTCGACAACCATATCAAGACGTCGAAGCATATCCTTCAGTTCGGCATGCTCAGCCTGCAGACGACAGAGTTCGCTCTCGCTCGTTCCGGCTGCAATAATAGAAGTATCGTCGTTCATCGTTCAGTTTTGCAATCAGAAAACCATCTTGACAGAAGCACAAAAGGACACAACGAAAGGACTTTTCCGTACAAAAAAAGATATTTCCTTATGCAGGATCCGTTCTTGCTGCAGAATACCCGGATCAACATTGCGTATAAAACAACAAATGCCGGGTATACCGGCACTATGGTTAATATAATAATAGATACGTAATATTGTAATACAGGAACGATTGTTTCCCGGCATACCTTCGGGTTATGCGCCAGCTGTCGTTCATGAAAACATCTTTTTTATAATGTCGTAATCTCCGACGGACTCATGTCATCAAATAAAGCCGATTTCATCCTGCGCCTCAACACGAGGTTTTAACACCTTTCTCCAAGAAGTCTGCCAATTTCCGATCGGAGCGCCTTCAGCGTAAACGGCTTGCGTATGAATGCCTCGGCTCCCGGCAGCAGAGCGCAGCAGTCAAGCATATCGGCCGTATAGCCCGACATGTAGAGCGCTTTGAGTTCGGGTCTTGTAGAACGCAGCTGAGCGGCAAGCTCGCACCCGTTCATTTCGGGCATCATCACATCGGTCAGAAGCAGATCGATCCTGCCGGGATATGACGATGCAATTTCGAGCGCTTCGGAGGGTCCGGATGCAATGAAAACAGCATAGCCCGACTCCTCGAGCACCTTGCGGCAAAGCTTCAGGATACCGGAATCGTCTTCAGCAAGAAGAATGGTCTTCCGTTCATGCCGTACATCGTCTCTGGCTTCAACGGCATCGCATTTCCCGTTTTCAGGTTCGAGACCGTCATGCCGGGGAAAAAACACATCGAACGCGGTACCCCGCCCTACTTCGCTGCGGCAATTGATAAATCCCCGGTTCTGCCTGACGATTCCGTATACGGTCGAAAGCCCCAGCCCGCTCCCCTTATCGGGACCTTTGGTGGTATAATAAGGCTCCATAATACGCGGCAGATCCTTTTGACTGATACCGCAACCGTCGTCGGTTACCGTCAACACGGCGAAACAGCCCTGTTTTACGACAGAATCCAGAGCATCATGGCGACCATCGCGACCATCAAAACATGCGGAGCCTGTGGATATGCTGATGGTGCCGCTTCCGGTAATGGCGTCGCGCGCATTGACGCAGAGATTCATGACGATCTGATCGAGCTGGGAGGGGTCGATATGCACTGCATAGCCTCCATTGCCGGGTCTCCACTGCAATGTAACCTGTTTGCCGAGGATCGGTTTCAGCATCGTTATCGCTCGTTCGATCACACCGTTAAGCTCCAGATGTTGCGGACACACCTCCTGCTGCTGCGCAAAGGCAAGCAACTGCCTTGTAAGATCGGCAGAATGCAGCGCTGTTTCGCGGATTGTCACAAGGGCCTCTTCAACATGCTGCGCAGCATCATGCCGACCAAGCGCCATCTCTGCGCTCGCAAGCATAATTGCCAGCATATTGTTGAAATCATGCGCTATACCGCCGGCAAGCTGGCCGAGAAGTTCCATTTTTCCTGCCTGCTGCACCTGTCTTTCGAGCAGGGCATTCTGCTCCTCGGCAATCTTCCGCTGCGTTATATCAAGAGCCATACCAATGTAGCGGACAAGCGATCCTTCGCGGTCAAAAACCGGGGTGCCTTTCGACATGAGCCATCGGTGAGCACCATTGCCGTCGGCCACCCGCCACTCGACGACGAACTCCTCGCCGTTGCGCGCGGCACGCTGCACGGTCAGTTCGGCATGATCGCGATCTTCGGGAACAACCGAATTCAGCCACGATTCGTATGAGGCTTTGCAGGAATACGGTTTCAGCCCATAGAGCTGCCACAGCTCGTCCGACCATAAATTTTCGTTTGAAACGACGTCCCACTCCCAGCTACCGGCACCTGCCTTAGCCATGACAAGCCGTAGCCGCTCGTTGCTTTTCGCAAGTTCGCTGGTCGCAAGCATGCGGTTGGTCTGGTATCGGGCCGAAGAGAGCGCGCAGCGCATGCCTTCGACGCTCAGAATACGGGACGAAATCTCGACCGGTATGGTTCTTCCGTCTTTATGCCGGTGAACCGCTTCGAAAACAACGCGACCGTCCCTCATCAACGCATCTGTCGCCTTCTGCATATACCCAAGTGAAAGATCAGGGTCATCGAGGTCATACGGACTCATCTCCAGCAATTCCGCTTCGGTATAGCCCAGCATAATACATGCGGAAGCGTTGACCAGCATAAACCTTCCCAGCTCGCCATGCTCCCCGATGGTATGCAGAAACATACCGTCGGAGTTATGATCCCAGAACAGTCTGCAGTGGATATCGATATTGAAATTCAGGTTATTGTTCATCGCATAATCGCATTGCGGAATAATGGCTGTATGTCGTAAGCGTCATCTGCTGACAGAAACACCGACATCCAGGTTGTCTTCGATGGAAGCGGGAAATAGATCGAAATGCATATAATGCAATTTGAAGAATATATCAAAACAACAAATAAACATAGTTCCGTTATATATAAAAAATATATAAATGATATATATAACCAATAACATCATAACAACCTTTAACAGCATAGCAATCGAAACATTACCAAAGTTCTCCGTTCCGATTTTTTTTACAGGCATTTGCAACAACGATCCCTGCCGATGGTTCTCTGTACTAAAAGGGATATTTCACAACGACCCGAAAAAAATCTCAATTTTACATCGCAACAGGAATCAAGGCCGACGTTACGCTGATCGAGGAACTAATCATAAGAACATTGCGTAGTCAATCAGGATAGCAGAGCGGACAACAATCAGAACAGGATCAACCGTTGCAGCGACTCCATGGATGATACTATTTACCACGTCAAAGGCATGCACTGCGCAAGCTGTGCCGCAATAATCACAAAGAAACTCTCTGAAACCGCAGGAATCGGAAAGGTCGATGTGAATCCTGCAACGGAAGAGGCAAAAATCACTTTCAGCGATAAACCTCTTTCCGACGATGAACTTAATGCCGTCGTAAGAAAATACGGCTATGAGCTTGTCAGTGAGAAAAGCGGAGCCGGATCTTCCGCAGCGGGCATCGGATCCGTAACCCTGACTTCAGGCAACGAATTGTTCGCCCACAAGGAGGAACAACTCGAACGCCAGAGAAAACTCGTCATGCGCTCGCTGCCTGCAGCCCTGCTTGTATTCCTTTTCATGATGTGGGATATCGCCGCATCGGCATTCAGCAGCCTGCCCCATATGCCTCTGTCCATGGAGGTTTTCAACGGCGTCACCATGATTCTTGCGGCGTTCTTCATTTTTCGCATCGGCACGCAGTTTCTCGACGGTATCAGGATGTTCTTGCGCCATAAAGTTGCCAACATGGATACGCTGATCGGCATCGGAACACTTTCGGCATTTACCTACAGCTCCATTGTCACGATTTTCCCCTCCCTCAGAGAACTGCTCGCACTGCCATCGCACACCTATTTCGATGTCACCATCGTCGTCATCGGATTCGTTCATCTCGGCAAATACCTGGAATCCCGATCGAGACTGAAAACCGGCGAAGCGATAGGCAGACTCGTCGGCCTCCAGGCAAAATCAGCAATAGTGCTCCGTAAAGGCGAGGAAATCGAGATTCCGGTAGAGGAAGTGAAAAAAGGAAATCTTCTGCTTGTCAAACCGGGAGCTAAAATTCCCGTTGACGGCATCATTGCAAAAGGCAGTTCCTCGATAGACGAATCGATGGTGACCGGCGAACCGTTTCCCGTTGACCGCAAAGAGGGCGACAAGGTAATGGCCGGCACGATTAACAGGCAGGGATCGTTCACCTTCACTGCCATGAAAGTCGGCAAGGAAACCCTGCTCGCCCGCATCATTGCCATGGTCGAAGAGGCGCAGGGCTCGAAAGCCCCGATTCAGAATATCGCCGATCGTATCGCAGCCGTTTTCGTGCCGGCGGTACTCGCGATTGACGTATCAACCCTCATCGCATGGCTTACCCTGGGCTCATCGATCCTCGGGTTCCAGTCCGCGCTCCCCTACGCCGTCATGGGATTCGTGGGCATCCTCGTCATCGCCTGCCCCTGCGCGCTCGGCCTTGCCACCCCCACCGCCATCATCACGGGAATAGGGAAAGGGGCGCAAAACGGCATGCTTATCCGTAATGCAGAGAGCCTCGAACGCCTCAGCCGGGTCGATACCGTCGTGCTCGATAAAACCGGAACCATCACTAAAGGAGCTCCAACCCTCAGCGATACGATCCCGCTCGACAACGGCATAACGGCCGACGCCCTGCTTCAGTTAGCCGCCGGAGTGGAACGATACTCCGAACACCCGCTTGCCGAAGCAATTGTCCGGGCAGCTAAATCAGAAAAGCTGGAACTGCCTGAAATGACCGCATTCGAGGCTTCCGAAGGTTTCGGCGTTAAAGCCATGCAGGGCGACGTTCAGGTGATGGTCAGAAAACCCGTCATGCAGGAAACCCTGCTGCCGGCTCTTCAAGCCTTGCTGGAGCAGGGAAAAACCGTCGTCATCGTGGAAATCGACCGGAAAGCGGCTGGAATCATAGCTCTTTCAGACTCGCTGAAAGAAGGAGCGAAAGAAGCCGTCGCTGCCATGAAAAAACAAGGAATGAGAATCGTCATGATGACCGGCGACAATCCTGCAGCGGCATCGCATATCGCTTCGCTTGCAGGAATCGACGAGGTGATCGCCGGAGTGCTGCCAACCGAAAAAGCCGCAAAAATCAAAAAGCTGCAGGATGAGGGAAACATTGTGGCCATGGCCGGAGACGGCATTAACGACGCTCCTGCCCTGGTCTGCGCAGACGTCGGGATCGCTATGGCCACCGGAACCGACATCGCCATGGAATCGGCCGGCATAACGCTCCTTAAAGGGGATATCCGCAAACTCCCGCAAGCCATCACGCTCTCCCGGGCCACAATGCGAATCATCCGGCAGAACCTGTTCTGGGCATTCATTTACAACATCGTCGGCATTCCCCTTGCGGCAGGGGCGCTCTATCCGGTTTTCGGCATCGTCCTCAATCCGGTTTTTTCCGGTATAGCCATGGCGGGAAGCAGCGTATCGGTCGTCAGCAACTCGCTTCGGCTGAAAACCATTAAACTCTGAACGAAACAGGCATATATGGAGAAATGATGCGTCACCTGTTTTCAATCCTCTGGTGCCTGGTCATATTGACCGGCAGCAGCGTAGGGCTTTACAGCGCACCTATGCCAGCCATCGGTCCAATGACGATACGGGGAACCATCGAAGAGGTAACCTGGCAGCCGGACAAATTCATAAAAGCATCTTACATCGTCCGCGACGGCAAAAGGCACTATGCATCGGGCTCTCCGGGTAAGGATCGTACTTTTCCGGCTCATTACGGCATCATGCTCGTAAGGACGCGGGTGACGAACGAAGATGGTGCCGATCCTGAATATTCCCATGCAAGCGGCAAGCCTCTCCGCGTCGTCATCAACCACGCTCAAAACGACGGATTTCTGAAAAAAGGAATGAGAATTGCCGTTTATGGATACAGGGTCCGTGGGGACGAAGGCGGCGACTGGCACTATTACAGAAAAATAGCGATGCTGCGGCGGCCTGCAAGGTAATCGGACTTACCGGGCAATAAAAAAGGCGGCTACGGAACCTGCCGTAACCGCCTTTACCGTCGGGGTGGCGGGACTCGAACCCACGACCTCTGCGTCCCGAACGCAGCACTCTACCATCTGAGCCACACCCCGAAAACTGTTTTCCTGCGCCCTTGGACAGACTCGAACTGCCGACCTTTGGTTCCGGAAACCACTGCTCTATCCACTGAGCTACAAGGGCACGCTGAGTCAACCGACGCCGATTGTATCAGGGTTTTGAAGATATAAAATTCGACCCTATCGCACAACTTTTTTCCCGAGAAAAATCAGTTCTCCCGTCCCTCTGCTTTCAGAATCGCCTCCGCGGCAAGATTTGCGCTCATGACCGCGCCGCCCATAGAATCGTAGTAGAGCTGGCGGGAAAAACCCCCGGCAATAAACAGATTGCGAACCGGAGTTGCCTGCGTCGGGCGGTACTGCTCCATATTCGGCAGGGGCGCATAGACGGAATTCGGTATTTTCACCAGGGTGGATTTAAGCACTTTCGCCCCATCGGTCTGGTAAGGATAACAGGAACGGACACTGAGATCGACCTGCCGGATAATCTCTTCCCTGGAAAGCCGCATGAGATCGCGGGCGGGCGCAACGCAGAACTCGAAGCGGGTCATGCCCTCGAACGGTTTTCCACGAAGCGTCCGGTACTCCGGGGTTGTGCGGGCAAGATCGGCATATACCGGAATGATGCCGTCGGGACTGAAGAGCACATTGTCATCCTGTACGATCTGCCGATCATACCAGATCTGGACGGAAATGACCGGAACGCCTTCGAGATTCGAAAGTCCTCCGAAAAAACGGTCATGCTGTTTGAGCCCGGCAGGAAGCACCCTGTTGAGCGTGTGGATCGGAAGAGCCGAGAGATAGTAGTCCGCAGTAAGGATTTCTCCGTTCCGGAGCTGTACTCCTCTGATCTCCCCTCCGTCGAAAAGCAGTTCATCGACAGCGGTTCTGTTCCTGAAAACCGCGCCGCGGGAGATCGAGTAATCGAGAAGGGGCTGATGGAGATACTCCTGGGGAGATCCTTTCAGAAACCCCATGCAGGAAGAATCCGGTATGCGATAGAAGGTTTCGGTAACATCGAGAATGATCTTCGCGGAAATTTCCTCGGGAGGAATGAACTTCAGCGCAAGCGACATCGGCCTGAACATTTTCTCCATGAGCCGTTTTCCGAACCGCTTCTGTTCGGCCCATTCGGCAAAGGTGAGATGATCCTGGGTCGGCGGATAACCGGACTGCTTCAGGGCGAGAGGTATAAGCGAACGGGAAAACGAAGCCATCTCACCGAAAGAAAAATAACCGTTTCTGACAATGGCCGGCAGCAGATGGAGCGGGCTTGGAAGATCCCAGGTATTGAAGGTGAAGCGCTTGCCTCCTTCGAGCGTATAGGTAAGCTGATGATCTTTCCAGAGAACCGCATGATAGCTCCTGATCTCCTTCATCAGATCGTAAAGCACGTCGTAGGCACCGAAAAAGCAATGGGTTCCCGACTCTATCCAGTCGCCCTCCTCATCTTTCCACGCCGAAACCTTGCCTCCGTATATATCTCTCTTTTCCAGTACCCTGACCTGCAGCCCTCTGTCCGTCAGTCGTTTTGCGGCCGTAAGACCGGCAAGACCGCCGCCGAGTATCAGTACCGTTTTTTTATCTGAACTCATGATAATACGTTTCTCGTTTAACCTCACCGGCAGGGAAAAACGGCCTCAGACCGCAAACCTTCCCTCCATCGCCCGTGAAAGCGTTGCTTCGTCAATAAACTCGAGCTCTGCACCGACAGGAATGCCGCGGGCGATCTTCGTGACGGCAATGCCGTACGGCTTGAGCAGTCTGCCGATATACATCGAGGTGGTTTCCCCTTCGACCGTAGGGTTGAGCGCCAGCACTACCTCCCTGACAGGATTTTCTTCGCAGGTTTTTTTTTCAAAGCGGACAAGCAGTTCATGGAGCCTGATGTCGTCAGGCCCTATACCGTCAAGAGGAGATATAAGACCATGAAGCACATGGTACTGCCCCTTGTAATGTCCTGTTTTTTCAAATGCAAGTACATCGGCAGGAGATTCGACCACACAGATAACCGTACGGTCGCGGGCCGTGCTGCGGCAGATATGGCATGGGTCTGCGTCACGATCGGTAACATTCTGGCATACCGAGCAGCGTACGACTTTTTCCTTGATATCGACAAGCGCTCGGGCCAGCGTTTCGGCTGCGGTCCTCGGCTGCTGCAGGATGTACATTGCAAGACGCTGGGCAGTTTTACGCCCGATACCCGGCAGTTTTGAAAACTCCTCTATCAGTGTTTCTATAGCCGCCGACGTATACCGCATGAAATGCTATTTACCGAGGTTCATGTTCTTCAGGATATCCGCGGGGTTGATCATGCCGCCGGCTGCTTTGGATATCTCTTCCTGGGCGAGCGCCGCCGAAGCGTCGAGAGCATTATTGACCGCCGCAATCACCAGATCCTGCACCATCTCGACGTCGTCGAGGATATCGGGATCGATGGAGAGCGAAAGCAGTTTCTGCTTGCCGCTCACGCTGACCTTCACCATGCCGCCGCCGGACTCGCCATGCGCAACAAGTTTTTCAAGCTGATTCTGCACATCCTGCATTTTCTCGCCGGCTTTCTGAATCTGCTTCATCATATCGCCTAAATTCGGCATACCCATCGTTCAGTGTTCCTTTACAATAGTTTCGTTTACTTCCGCGGTTAATGCGACCCTTATCTCACTTCCTGCGAAGAGCCAGATAGATTTTTTCGAGAATATCTGCTGTAGTGAGCTTGTATTTATCAAGCAGCGCATCAGGTTTGCCCGACTCGCCGAACCGATCCTCGACGCCCACCATCTCGATCGGCACCGGTATGTTGCGGGCACAGACCGCAGCGACGGCATCTCCCAGGCCGTTATGGATCTGATGCTCCTCTGCAGTCACGATGGCGCCGGTATCGTTGGCGGCGCGGACAATGGCCAGGGTGTCGATCGGCTTGATGGTGTGCATGTTGATCACCCGTACGCCTACGCCCTCTTTTTCAAGAATACTGGCGGCTTCGAGGGCTTTCCATACCATGATGCCGCAGGCTATGACCGTGACATCGCTGCCCGGATGCAGCTCGATGGATTTGCCGATCTCGAATCCATCCTCGTCGAGCGTAAAATCAGGCACGTTCGGCCGTCCGAAACGGAAATAGAGCGGCCCTTCGTGTTTTGCAATCGCTCTTGCCGCACGTTTGGTTTCGCTGTAGTCGCAGGGCACCACAACGGTCATCCGCGGAAGTCCGCGCATGAGACCGATATCCTCGAGAATCTGATGGGTGGCGCCGTCTTCGCCGAGCGTCAGGCCGGCGTGCGAAGCGCAGATCTTCACATTGAGGTTCGAATAGCATACCGACTGGCGGATCTGGTCGTAGACCCGTCCGGTCGCGAAAACGGCAAAACTTGCCGCAAAAGGGATTTTTCCGGTCGTCGCAAGACCTGCCGCCATGGAAATCATGTTGGCTTCGGCAATACCGGTCTGAAAAAAACGGTCGGGAAAAGCATCGCGGAACTGGTTCATGTTAAGTGAACCGGTCAGATCGGCACAAAGCCCGACGACGGCGCTGTTCTCGCGTCCGATCTCAAGCAGAGCTTCGCCGAACCCGGTACGGGTGGCCTTGTTCCCCCGCGAAACATAGTGAAGGGGGGCCGCGTCGATGTTATTTTCTCCCATTAATTCCAGAATAACTTAAATTAAAAAAAGTAGTTCCGCCCGGCATTAAATGAAAGAGGAAAACTCCGGACATCATGGTAAAAGTTGAATATAAGCATACAGAAATAGCGGTAAAAAAACAATTAGGGCAGAACTTTCTCACCGACCGGAATATCCCGAAAAAAATCGTCAGAATTTCCGAAGCCGAAAATGCTGATCGCATCCTTGAAATCGGTCCCGGCTTCGGCGCGCTGACCAGGGAAATCAGGGAAATCGCGCCCTCGTTCACGGTTATCGAAAAAGACCCGAAACTCGCGGCATTCATCCGTTCCGAATACCCGGAGCTTACCGTCATCGAAGCGGATTTCCTTAAGACCGACCTGCAGGCTCTTGCCGGCGATGGCAAGCTGTGCGTTCTCGGAAATATCCCCTACTCGATTACAAGTCCGATCCTCTTCAAGCTGCTTGAAAACCGGAAAAGTATAACCAGGGCCACACTCATGATGCAGCACGAAGTAGCCATGCGTATCGTTGCTGAACCTTCCACCAGGGATTATGGCATCCTTGCCGTTCAGTTGCAGGCATTCTTCGACATCGAATACTGCTTCAAGGTTGGTCGCAAGGTATTCAAACCCCAACCGGGTGTGGACAGCGCCGTAATCACCATGAAACCGAAAGAACATGTACCGCTCGCGGATCCGGAAGGGTTCAGCCGTTTTGTGAGGTGCGCTTTCCGCCAGCGCCGCAAGACGCTCATGAACAACCTAAAGGAGAACTACCTCCTTGATCAGGCTTCGCCTGAAACACTTGCGCTGCGTGCCGAAGCGCTGACTGTTGAAGATTTTTTCCGACTGTTTAGGGCGGTGTCGCAAAAATACTGATACCAAAAATACTGTCTTGATCATGCTAAAAAAAATAGGCTCAATAGAAAGCAATGCCTATGGATTCAATGCATTAGCTCTTCTTGCGGAAAGCTCGAAAACATTCAGTGGAGATATGCTTGCGCTTGATTTTCAGGAGTGCACGACATTCGATGCTAATATGGCAGCTCCCCTCTATGCCTCCCTGACTTGTTACAATGTTGAAAAAGTACAAGCTGTCAACATCCGGCATGATATCCGAGTCGTATTAACAAAAAACGGTTTTCTTGGCGAACTTGGATTCCGGAACATAAGTGATTCGGATCAGACAATACTCCCTTTCAGAAGATTTAAACGAAACGAAGGATTGTCCTTTGCCAACTATCTGAGTCAGTACATGAGGGGCAGGGGAATCCCCAGAATGTCAGCAGGCCTTACAAAGCGTTTTTTGCAGAGCCTCTTCGAAATTTTCCAGAATGCCGCAATGCATTCCAACTCACAGTCCGGTATTTTTGTATGCGGTCAGTTATCTCCTGCTATGAACAAGCTTGATTTTAGCATAGCCGATGCAGGAATCGGCATTCGTGATAGCGTTCGCAAACACTTCAACAATACGATAAACTCCTGCTCCGCAATTAAATGGGCGTTAGAGGAAGGCCATACTACAAAGACAAACAATCAACCAGGAGGACTAGGACTCAAACTGCTTAAAGATTTCATACGAATCAACCAGGGAAAAATACAGATCACATCACGGTACGGATTCCATGAAATCAGCGGGAAGGTTGAACCTTTCTACAAGCTCGACTATGATTTTCCGGGAACTTGCGTTAATATTGAAATCAATACCGATGACACAAGAAATTACGCACTGAAATCCGAAATAAAATCATCAGATATTTTCTAATGAATGAACAAACGATGCCTGCTGTGAGACTGAAGGCTGCTGAAATACTCGGCAATGACCTTTGCATATCTTCAGAAGACGGCCAGACCCTGTTTGAAGCCACAGCGTCACTTATCAGCGAAGGCAAACAGGTTATTGTTTCGTTCGAAGGAGTCTCAATGCTCATCTCGCTTTTCCTGAATGCGGCCATAGGTCAGTTGTACGGTCAATTCACTGAAAATCAAGTCCGGAGTCACCTCTTAGTTGAAGGACTGGCTCCCGACGATATGGAACTGCTCCGGGGAGTGGTGGAAAACGCAAAAAAGTATTACTCCCGACCTAAAGAGTACGATAAGGCCTGGGCTGTGGAGGGCGATGATGAGGAATAAGGTCTATAACCTGAGAAACTATGCTTTCACTTGTAAAGAGAAAATACTTGTTGACACCAATGTATGGATCTACCTTTTCCCTCCACCCGGAAATCCACGCAATGATCTCGCAACCACATACTCCCGGGCTTTTCTTTCAATGATACAAGCAGGCGCAATACCGGTTGTTGATCCTTTGATTGCCAGCGAATATCTCAATCGCTACTGCAGAATCGAATGGGAAGTAAGGTTCCGCAATCTCTATCCGACATTCAAAACATTCAGAAAATCCCCCGACTTCCTTTCCGTCGCGCATTCAGCATCAACCTTCGCATCAAATATTCTTGCTAAAAGCGCCATGCACAACGTGCATACGGGAAAACCACAACTATCTCAGGCAATACAAGATTTTCAGTCCGGACAGCTCGATTTCAATGACACGCTTCTCGTTGACCTCTGCAAACAGCTCGACATGAAGCTGCTCACCAATGATTCGGACTTTCAAACAGGAGGCATCGATATACTGACGGCAAATCCAAAACTACTGAAACTTTCTGCTGAGCAATGAATCAATTCATGTCATGATATACCTTATGACTGAGCATCAAGCAAGGTAATGGCGGCTACGGAACCCGGCTGATCCAGCCTTATCTTCATAAAAGAACATGGCCAATCAACAATTGTTGATTGGCCGTAAATCGATTTTTTGTTAGAATGAAGTTTAGGTAATTTCACCATCTGAAAGTGCAGATGCGAAACAGCCGCAGTAAACAAGGATTCTCCGCCGTTCTGCCTGTTCAATGCTGTTCCTGCTGACAGATTCTCCCTGCATGTTACCAATAACCTTAGAAATCCAAGGGGGTTACTCGTATGTCGCATTCCTACAATACCGTATTCAAACAGTCGATCGAGCAGCCGGAAGAGTTCTGGGGCAACGCCGCATCGGAACTTCACTGGTACAAAAAATGGGATTCCGTGCTGGATTCCTCGAACCCGCCGTTTTACCGCTGGTTTTCAGGAGGCAGAACCAACACCTGCTACAACGCGCTTGACCGTCATGTCGACGAAGGCCGGGGCAATCAGCTTGCCGTCATTTACGACAGCCCGGTCACCGGCACCAAGGAACGCTACACCTACAGGGAGTTTCGCGATATCGTAGCGCTCTTTGCCGGAGCACTGCAGTCAAGAGGGGTCCGCAAAGGCGACCGGGTCATCATCTACATGCCGATGATTCCCGAAGCGGTGGTCGCAATGCTGGCGTGTGCGAGAATAGGTGCGATTCACTCCGTTGTTTTTGGTGGATTCGCCTCGCACGAACTTGCTGTAAGAATCGACGACTGCAAACCCAAAGTGATTATCTCCGCATCGTGCGGCATCGAACACGGCCGGATCGTTGACTACAAACGACTTCTCGACTTCGCTATCGAGCTCGCCCACTTCAAACCGGAAATCTGCATCATCAAGCAGCGCGAACAGCTGAAAGCCGAACTTAACGAGGAGCGGGACCTCACATGGAAGCAGTCGCTGCTCGGCGCTGAACCTGCGCAATGTATTCCTGTCGAATCGAGCGATCCGCTCTATATCCTCTACACGTCAGGCACGACAGGACAGCCGAAAGGCATCGTGCGCGACAACGGCGGCCACATGGTAGCCATGAAATGGTCGATGGAAAACGTCTACAACGTCAAGCCCGGCGAGGTATACTGGGCGGCAAGCGATGTCGGCTGGGTGGTAGGCCACTCTTACATCGTCTATGCTCCGCTGCTGCACGGCTGCACCTCGCTGATCTTCGAAGGGAAACCGGTCGGCACACCGGATCCCGGGACCTTCTGGAGAATCGTCAACGAGTATTCTGTATCGGTGCTTTTCACCGCACCGACCGCCTTCAGGGCCATCAAAAAAGAGGACCCGAAAGGCATGCATATAAAAAAATACGACATTTCGAGCCTGCGCACCCTCTTCCTTGCCGGAGAGCGCGCAGACCCGGACACGGTGAAATGGGCCGAGGAGAAGCTGCGGGTACCGGTCATCGACCACTGGTGGCAGACCGAAACCGGCTGGGCTATCGCCGCGAACTGCCAGGGCATCGAACCCGGACCGGTAAAATACGGTTCTGCATCGAGAGCCGTCCCCGGTTATGACGTCCAGGTGGTGAATCAGGAGATGCAGCAGCTGCCAGCCGGACAGATGGGCGACATCGTCGTCAAACTTCCTCTTCCCCCCGGCACCATGCTGACCATCTGGAAGGCGGACAACCGGTTCGTGGAAAATTACATGACCAGTTTTCCCGGGTACTACCAGACCAGCGACGCCGGCTATATCGACGAAGACGGCTACATTCATATTATGTCGCGCACGGACGACATTATCAACGTTGCCGGGCACCGTCTCTCGACAGGAGCCATTGAGGCCGCTCTGTGCGAACACCCCGACGTAGCCGAAAGCGCGGTGATAGGCGTGAAGGACGACCTGAAAGGCGAAGTTCCTCTCGGATTCCTGGTGCTGAAAGCCAACGTCGATACGCCCGAAAATCAGATCATCAAGCATGTGATCGAATACGTACGCGAGAACATCGGACCTGTCGCCTCATTCAAACATGCCGTCATCGTCAACCGGCTGCCGAAAACCCGTTCGGGCAAAATTCTGCGCGGCACCATGCGGAAAATCGCCAACAGCGAGGAGTACGCCATGCCGGCAACGATCGACGATCCGACGATTCTCGATGAAATCAGGGTGGCACTGCAGACTATAGGGTACGCAGTAAACAGCAAGCCCTTAACAAAAGAAGCATGATCAGAAAAATTGACCATATTGCCATCGCTGTTCAGAACCTCGAAAGCGCGCTCGAAACGTTCCGCAACGTTCTCGGGTGCGCCCCTGAGTCGATAACAGTAGAAGAGGTTCCCTCGGAAAAGGTTCGGGTCGCATTCATACCTGTGGGCGAAACAAAAATAGAGCTGCTCCAGCCGCTTGCAGACGACAGCCCCATTTCGAAGTTCCTGCAGAAAAACGGAGACGGAATGCACCATATCGCCCTTGAGACCGACGATCTGGAACAAGAGACCCGGAGAATCACGGCTCTGAACCTCAGCACCCTTGGAGCACCCAAAGAAGGGGCCGGAGGTAAAAGCATCGTTTTCCTGCACCCGAAGGAAACCAACAGGGTGCTGATGGAATTCACCGAACACAAATCGTAACCTAACCTGAAAGAACGTTTAGTGCCTACTGTGGAACATTTTTATCTGCCGTTCGAGAAAAGAGAGGGCTTCAGCTACTCTCGTGAGGCTCTGGAAGCGCTGACCGAGTACGAAAAATATCAGCTCTCCTTTCATCCCGAACGTCCCAAATACCTCGATTATCTCTCTGTTTTCGAACGGCCGGAGGAGTGCCTGCAGAGCGACGAACACGGGAGCTGCGTCATCCAGACCCACCGGGCAGCAATCCGGTCGGGAGAATCTCTCCTGCCGGTCATGCTTATCGGACAGCAATCCGGTCCAACGTCGGATTTCGGGCTCATGAAAGCGCTCATGAAGGACCCTGCTGACGTGAGCCGATGGAACCACGGCATGCCCACTCCTGCAGCATTCCGCAAAGCGATCGAGGCAATCAGGATAGCCGAAGAGGAAAATCGCATCATCGTCACCATTGTCGATACGGCCGGGGCCGACCCGACGGAAGAATCGGAAGCGGGAGGAATCGCATGGAAAATCGGCCGTTGCATGCAGGCCCTTGCCGAAGCGACGGTTCCCACCCTTTCGGTGATCGTCAACAGAGGATGCAGCGGCGGTGCTATCGCTCTCACCGGATGTGATATCGTGCTTGCCATGGAATACGCCACCTATCTGGTCATTTCTCCGGAAGCATGCTCATCCATCCTCTTCCGGACTCGCGACAAGGCCGGCCTTGCCGCTGAGATTTCCCAGATTACAGCCAAAGAGGCTCTGAAAAACGGTATCGTTGACGATCTGATCGCCGAACCGGAGGGACCCGCACACCGTTTCAGGGAAACCGCCATGGAATCCTTCCGGAATGCTGTATCCGCACAAGTCCGTAAACTCGGCGAAATTGCGCCCGGCGAGGTATTCGAAAAGAGAATGCAGCGATGGGAAAAAATCGGGCAATGGAATACCATCAGCGAAGAAGATATCCTTGCGTTCGAAAAACAGGTCTCTTACTTCATATCAAAACCCGAAAAAGTCCTTTTCGTCGCTCGGCACAAGAGATGCGCAGACAGCGAGGGCAATAAGGTCCACGATCCTGTGCTCTATTCGAGACTGCTGGCCGACAGCTTCGTCTGCTCGACCTGTGGACATCGCTATGTCCGTCTGACGGCGCACGACTACGTCGATCTCGTGCTCGATAAAGGATCCTTCCGCGAGCACCCTGAAACCCGCTACATCGTCGACCGCGACATTCTGGAATTTCCCGATTACGAGCAGAAAATCCAGGAAGCGCGACGCAAAACCGGAGCCGCATCTTCGTTCATAACCGGAGACGGCACCATCGAAGGAATCGGCGTCGTGTTCTGTGCAACCAACTTCAACTTCCTCGGCGGCTCCTTCTGCATGTCTACCGGCGAAAAAATCTGGCGGGCCGCAGCAATCGCAGTCGCCGAAAAAAAGCCGCTCATCATCCAGGCAGGCGGCGGCGGCGCAAGAATGCACGAAGGATGCTCGTCGATGGTCAGTCTGCCCAAACTCCATGTCGCCATTTCAAGCGTCGAGAAGGCCGGACTGCCGGTCATCACCATTGTCACCGATCCCACGCTCGGCGGAGTTGCCATCGGTTTTGCGGCAAGAGGCATGCGCGTATTCGAGCATAACGCCGGCAACATCGGCTTTTCAGGAAAACGGGTCATCGAACAGTACACCGGCAGACGAACTTCAAGGGAGTTCCAGACCACATGGTGGCTGAAGCAGAAAGGCTATGCCGATATGACTGCCCTGCCGACCGGGATGAAAAACAAAATCGCCGAACTGCTGCGTCGTCATGCGGCAACGCCGGTATCCGGGGATAAATGAACCCTCAACATGTTCAGTAAACTACCATCATGACATCTACCACCGGTATACCGCTGTTTCAGGACTTTCCCCCTGTCAGCTGGGAAGAATGGAAAGCCAGGGCAACGGCCGATCTCAGGGATACTCCTTATGACCGTATCAGGTGGAACACTCCTGACGGGTTCGTTCTTGAACCCCGGTATTCGGCAGACCATAAGCTCATCCCTCCCGGATTCAGCGTCGGAAAATCGCAAAACCGATGGAACAGCTGCCGACGCATCCCGGTAACGGACTGCGGAACGGCAAACCGCGATGCCATTGCCGCGCTGTCGGAAAATGCCGCAGCGATTGAATTCTTTTTTTCCAGTACCGATCTCTGCAGCAAAAAAAACCTTGAACTGCTGTTCGAAGGCATTCATATTCCAGCCGCTGCGATATATCTTTCAGGCTCCGTCGGTGACCCCGTCAGACTGCTGGAAAACCTTGCTTCAATACCGGGTTTCGGCGAAAACAACGGCTGTCTCCTGACGGAGCCGCCCCGGAACTCTCAGGGACTGTTCCTTGCGGCGCTTCCCATTCCGGCATTCCGCTTTCTGGCGGTCGATACCGTACCCTGGCATGATCGCGGCGCAACGCCATCACAGGAAATCGCGCTCGCACTGGCCGGAGTGAGCGATCTCATGCACCGGTTTACCGGAGAGGGCGAAAATCCGGAACGCATCGCTGCCGCCATCGAGATCGTCATGGCAGCCGGATCGAGCCACTTTATCGAACTTGCAAAACCAAGAGCGCTCCGATCGCTGCTCCCCTTCGTACTGAAGGCTTATGGAGCCGCTGAAACCTCTGCCGTCAGGCTTTTCGCCAGAACCTCAGCAAAAAACATCTCGCTGCTCGACCCCTTCACCAACCTGCTGCGACAGACAACCGAAGCGGTATCATCCATACTTGGAGGATACGATACCCTGCAGGCAGACCCGTTCGACAGCGGCATTTCCGTTCCCCGAAACGATGCCGAACGCATCTCGGCAAACATCCACCTCATTCTCAGAGAAGAGTGCTTCCTCGACCGCGTCATCGACCCGGCGGCCGGCTCCTGCTACATAGAAACCCTGACCGCGGAACTCGCAGCTGCCGCGTGGAAGCAATTCGTGGAAATCGAAACTGCAGGGGGACTTGCCGCTGCGATAAAGAACGACATGGTACCGGAGGCCATCGCGAGAGCAGCCTCAAGCGCAAAGAAAAACGTCGAAAACAGAAAAAAAACCCTCATAGGCGTCAACCGCTACCTCTGGCCGCTCACCGCGGCGCAGCAAGAGCGTCTCGATACGTTGCTGAACGCTGCCGAAACAGCCAGGGAAACCAGCGAAACGGCATCCTTCGAGCTGCTCCGGATCAAGGCAGAAAAACACAGAATTAAAACCGGCAGCATACCATCAGTCTTTATCCGGCTCTCGGGCGATCCTTCTCTCGGGTTCAGGCTGGCTGCCTTTACGGAGGACTTTTTCCGGTGCGGAGGATTCGATATTGCCGGAACAGCCCTCCTCGACGCAGACAGCTCGTCATGCGGCGCCGCTCTCGAAAACAACCCGGCTATCGTTGCGCTCTGCGTCGCCGAAAAAAATCCCGTGCCCGACGCAGAACTGATCTGCATGACCATCCGCAAACAGCTCCCCGACGCAATCATCGTCATGGCAGGAAAACCGCCGGAAGGGCACGAACGACTTCTCGCCGCCGGTCTGGACAGCTTTATCCACAACGGAGTAAACGTTCTTGCCATGCTGCAATCGTACCACCTTAAAACCGGAATACAATGAGACCGGACTTTTCCGCCATCGATATCTTTTCCAAACAAACCGGAATACCGGGGCTTGCCGCTCCCCGGCAGAAAGAAACATGGACAACAGCCGAAGGCATCGACATCAGATCCCTGTACTCCGCCGATGACAATGCAGATGCCGGACACCTGCATTTCGCTCCTGGATTTCCCCCATTTGCAGGAGGCCCGTATACTACCATGTACACGACGCGGCCATGGACTATCCGCCAATACGCCGGATTTTCAACCGCCGAAGAGTCGAACGCATTTTACCGCAAAAACCTTGCCGCAGGCCAGAAAGGGCTTTCGGTTGCGTTCGATCTTCCAACGCATCGCGGCTACGATTCCGATCACCCACGGGTGGTCGGCGATGTAGGAAAAGCCGGTGTGGCCGTCGATTCGGTGGAGGACATGAAAATTCTTTTCAACCAGATACCCCTCGCCGACATTTCCGTTTCCATGACCATGAACGGCGCCGTACTGCCTGTCATGGCCTTCTACATCGTGGCCGCCGAAGAACAGGGCGTCGCAACAGAAAAACTCAGCGGCACCATCCAGAACGACATCCTCAAGGAGTTCATGGTACGCAACACCTACATCTACCCGCCGGAACCCTCGATGCGCATCATCGGCGACATCTTCCGATACACCAGCCGGAACATGCCGAAATTCAACTCCATCAGCATTTCCGGATACCACATGCAGGAAGCGGGAGCCACGGCGGATCTCGAACTCGCATACACGCTGGCCGACGGGCTTGAATACATCCGCACCGGCCTGCAGGCAGGGCTGGACATCGATGCGTTCGCTCCGCGTCTCTCGTTCTTCTGGGCGGTCGGCATGAACTACTTCATGGAAATCGCCAAACTGCGCGCGGCAAGAATGCTCTGGGCGAAAATCGTAAGTTCATTCAATCCGAAAAGCCCGAAATCGCTGATGCTGCGATCTCACTGCCAGACTTCGGGCTGGAGTCTGACCGAACAGGATCCATTCAACAACATCACCCGCACCTGCGTCGAAGCACTCGCTGCCGCACTCGGCCATACCCAGTCGCTGCACACCAACGCGCTTGACGAGGCTATCGCGCTCCCTTCTCCTTTTTCAGCAAGAATCGCACGCAACACGCAGCTCTACCTGCAAGAAGAGACAGACATCACCCGCTGCATCGACCCATGGGCCGGATCGCACTATGTCGAGCACCTTACAGGCGAACTCGCAGCAAAAGCATGGAAACTCATAGAAGAAATCGAAGAAGCCGGAGGAATGGTAAAAGCCATCGAGCGCGGCATCCCAAAACTGCGCATCGAAGAAGCGGCAACACGCAAACAGGCCCGTATCGACAGCGGAGAGGATATTATTATCGGTGTGAACGGCTTCACCACATCGAGCAGAACCGACATCGAACTGCTTGAAGTCGACAACACCCTCGTGCTCCGCCAGCAGCTTGATCGACTGCAGATGATGCGCGCAGAAAGAGACGGAGCATCTGCAGAGGCTGCACTGCAGGTTATCGAAACCTGCGCAGCCGATGGCCGGGGCAACCTGCTCGAACTCGCAGTCGATGCTGCACGAAAAAGGGCAACGCTCGGAGAAATTTCTTCAGCCTGCGAAAAAGTCTTCGGGCGCTACCGGTCAACCATAAGGCTCAATACAAACGTCTACCGCTCGCAGATGCACAACAATGCCCTATTCCAGGAAGCGAGGGAACTTGCAGACAGGTTCGCCTCGCTCGACGGTCGCAGGCCGCGCATCATGGTTGCAAAAGTCGGTCAGGATGGACACGACCGCGGCGCCAAGGTGATCGCTGCCGGGTTTGCCGACATCGGCTTCGACGTCGATATAAGCCCCCTCTTTCAGACACCTGAGGAAGTAGTGGAACAGGCGCTCGACAACGACGTGCATCTCATCGGCATATCGAGCCTTGCCGCCGGTCACAAGACCCTCATACCGAAAATCATTGAGGCCCTGAAAGCCGCAAAACGCGAGGATATTCTCGTCATAGCCGGAGGAATCATTCCCGAACGCGACCACGAATTTCTCCTCGGTCACGGAGTCGCCGGCATCTTCGGACCGGGCACTGTGATTGCTGAAGCCGCCATACGCATACTCAGAATGCTGATCGAACGGTTTGACGATGCCTGAAAGCATTGAAATGTCCATGCCGGAAAAAAGGAAACCATACGAACCCGGCGTCGACGAGATTGTGGCGGGAATCCTGGAAGGAAACCGCAGAATGCTCAGCCGTGCCATCACGCTCGTGGAATCGACAAAACCGGAACACGAGTCGAAAGCGCATGAGGTGCTCGACCGCTGTCTTGCTGTAAAAAAGGAAACCATCCGCATCGGCATTACCGGATCGCCGGGAGCAGGCAAAAGCACCTTCATCGAATCGCTCGGCAAAGAGATCATAGCAGAGGGGCTCCGTCTTGCAGTGCTCGCCGTTGACCCCAGCAGCAGCCGTTCCGGCGGCAGTATCCTCGGCGACAAGGCACGCATGGAAACGCTGGCCGCGCATCCGGCAGCGTTCATCCGCCCAACGGCCTCCTCGGGACATCTCGGCGGAACATCGCCGAAAACCCATGAGGCCATAGTTCTGTGCGAAGCTGCAGGGTTTGATGTGGTAATCGTGGAAACCGTAGGGGTCGGTCAGTCGGAAATCACGGTTGATTCGATGGTGGATTTCATTCTCCTGCTCATGCTCCCGGGATCGGGCGACGAACTGCAGGGAATAAAACGCGGCATCATGGAAATCGCCGACGCAATAGCCGTCACCAAAAGCGACGGCACGCAGGAACCTCTTGCGCTGGTATCTAAAGCCGATTCCGAGGCCGCTCTGCGTATGCTTCCCCCCAAGCACCGTTTCCATGAACGCAGAGTGTTTCTCACATCGTCCGTTACCGGAAAAGGCATTGGCGACGTATGGAAGGAGATCCGCGATACCGTAGCCTCCATGCGCCGTCAGAACATCCTGCAGGCACGCAGGAAGGAACAGTTGAAGAAACTGCTCTATAGCTCGCTTGAATCCATGCTCAGAACACGCTTCTTCAGCAACCGGGCCGTTCATGCAATGCTGCCCGACATAGAACAGAAGGTACTCTCAGACAGCCTCAGCCCTTTCAGCGGCGCAAAAGCCCTGCTCGAAGCGTTTCAGAACAGAACCTGACGCCGGAAGGGAGTCACCCGGGGTTATCTGTCTGCGCCTGGAGGCTCATAGCACCTTAGGCGAAATGAGCTCCCCGCACTAAGTTTCACTCCTGCTCCCCGATAAACTCCTTCTCGTCATTTTTAACGATCAGCACCGGGCAATTGGCTTTCCTCACCACGGTTTCGGCAACGCTGCCCATGATAAGGCGGCTCAGTCCTTTCTTGCCGTGCGAGCCCATGATGATGAGATTCACATCGAGGTCAGCGGCTTTTTCAAGAATAACGTCGGATGGATTTCCGATCTCCACCGTACTCTCGACCTTGAGCCCTTCGTCAAGCAGTCCCTGCTTCAGCGCATCGAGATCCTCGGTGGAGGCCTTTTCAAGATCCTCTTCGAGAGGAATATAGTTGAGCGAGAGGTCCACCGCCATCGGTCGCGGTTCGACCACATTGAGGAGGAACATCGAAGCGCCCATGCTTACGGCAAATTCATGCGCATAACGCACGGCTTTCTTCGATGCATCCGAAAAATCCACCGGGCAGAGAATTGTTCTGATCTTGAACATGACTTGTTACGGTTTTAGGATTCCTTGTATGGCATTGAGCCTCTGTTCTCTAAAAAAGGTCTGATCAGATCGATAGGAAGAGGGAAAATGGTTGTCGAATTTTTATCTCCCGCAATATCCTGCAGCGTCTGAAGATAACGCAGCTGGAGCGCTCCCGGCGTCGCGGAAATAATCGCAGCCGCCTCGGCAAGGCGCTGCGAAGCCTGAAACTCGCCTTCGGCATTGATGATCTTGGAACGGCGCTCGCGCTCGGCCTCTGCCTGCTTGGCCATTGCTCGACGCATCTCTTCGGGAAGATCGATCTCTTTCACTTCGACCTTGCCCACCTTGACACCCCATGGAGAGGTATCCTTGTCGAGAATTGTCTGGATCCGCTCATTGATTTCGTCGCGCTCCGAAAGCAGGTTGTCCATTTCGCCCTGACCACATACGCTGCGCAGCGTCGTCTGTGCAAGCTGCGAAGTCGCAAAATGAAAATCCTCGACGTCCACGATAGCCTTGACGGGATCGAGAACCCTGAAATACACGACCGCGCTCACCTTGACCGAAACGTTATCCCTTGTAATGATATCCTGAGGGGGTACATCGAGGGTCACGGTACGCAGATCGACGCGCACCATCTTGTCAATTCCCGGTATAAGTATAATTATACCCGGCCCCTTTCCGCCGAGAAGCCTTCCAAGACGAAACACCACTGCCCGCTCATACTCGCGGATAATCTTTACCGATGACACCACAAATGCCAGCAGCAGCATGAAAATCGTCAGAAAATTGAATGTCAGCATTGTAGTTCAACCCTGTTTAGTAGTTACATGAACCTGAAGACCCTTTACCTCTTTAACGAAAACATGCGTACCCGAAGGAATATGGCTTTCCGAAACGGCATCCCACAGCTCTCCGTGAAGAAAGACCTTTCCGGCAACAGAAGGAGATATATCCCGGAAAACCGTTCCCGACTCTCCGATCATCCCTTCCGCTCCGGAAACCTGACGACAAGATCGAGATCTGGCGACAACCCATAAAATACCGGCAACAGCAAAAGTAAATACAAGAAAAACCGGCAGAAAAACAAGAAAAGAAAGCTCTATACCCGTACCCGGCATGCTGAAAAGCATGAGCGAACCGGCAAAAAGCGCAATGAGACCGGCTATGGCAAACAGACCCCCGCTGGTCACGAACAGCTCAAGACCGATAAAGATCGCAGCCAGCACAAGCAGAATGATTCCTGTTATGTTTACCGGAAGCATCTGCATGGCATAAAGACCGAGCAACAATGAAACAGCTCCGGCTACACCCGGAAAAACGGCACCGGGATTGGAGAATTCGAAGTAAATCCCGGCAAGACCGGCCAGAAAAAAAATGTAGGCAAGATTTGGGTCGGCAAGCATCATAAGCGCTTTTTCCTGAAACGAAGGTTCGATCCTTTCGACAACTGCCCGGGCTGTCTCTATCGTCACTTCCCCGCCCGCGGTTTTCACGCGCTTTCCATCAATTGCTCTTAAAAGAGCCTGCCTGTCGGCCGCAACCACGTCGATAACGCCCGCAGCGAGAGCCTCCTGAGCACTTGATGCCCTGCTTTCCCGGACCGCCTCTTCAGCCCAGCGGGAATTCCTTCCTCGCTCTTCGGCAAGACTTCTGGCAAAAGCCGCCAGGTCGCTGGCAGCCTTTTTGCTCATCACGTCGCTCTCTTTATCGCCTCCGCCCATACCGACCGGATGTGCTGCCCCTATTTCCGTCCCCGGAGACATGGCTGCAACATGAGCCGAAAGCATCAGAAGAGCTCCTGCCGAGGCCGCCTGCGAGCCCGAAGGAGAAACATACACGATAACCGGAATCTTCGAAGCCATGAGATCCTGTATCATCTCGCGCAGCGAACTCACCAGCCCTCCCGGAGTATCGAGTTCCACAAGAAAAGCATGGGAACCGTCAGACTGGGCCTTGCCAAGGGCACGTGAGAAATACTGCGAACTTGCCGGATTCACCGACCCCTTCAACTCAATGCTCGATACCCTCTTTTCCGAAGCATCTGCCTCCATGGCAGCAAAAAACAAAATCTGTAAAAACAAAGCGGAAGAGAACAATCGGCACAATCTTGTTAAAAGCCTGCCTGAAACATTCATAATCAATGTCGGAAATATTCCCTGATAAGTGTATCTGCTATTAATATAATAAACTAAACAGGCTTCAACGTTCCCCCAGCATTCGTTATCCATCAGAAAAAACGGTTGAACGCACATACCCGTGACGGAATCAGCCCGATACACATTACCATCATGTGCTTAACGAAACTAATGCCTGTGTGTATTTGTTTTTTCTCTCGATAACGATGAACACATATTGCAGAATAACTCATAATACAAATACTTATGTACTTCGATCCTCTATATTTTGTCTTTGCTCTTCCGCCCATGCTGCTTGGCCTCTGGGCGCAATTCAGGGTAAAATCAGCATTCAGCAGATACGCTCAGGTAAGAACCCGGACAGGCATCAGCGGTGCGCAGGCTGCCCGTAAGCTTCTTGACAGGGGCGGTCTTGCCGGCGTAACGGTAGAAGCTACCCACGGCATGCTTTCGGACCACTACGATCCCCGCCATAAAGCGCTTCGACTCAGCGAACAGGTTTACAATCTGCCGAGCATCGCATCAGTAGGCGTAGCCGCACACGAAGCAGGTCACGCCCTGCAGGACAAAACAGGTTACCTGCCGCTGCAGCTCCGTTCCATCATGGTCCCGGCTGTTTCCATCGGCAGCAACCTCGGCCCGATCATCTTCATGGTCGGCATATTCATGGCCGGAACGCTCGGCACCACGCTTGCCTGGGCAGGCATAACCCTCTTCGCAGCAACGGCGCTCTTCGCTCTCGTCACGCTGCCGGTAGAATTCGATGCCAGCCGCAGGGCTAAAGAGCTGCTTGTTTCGCAGGGCATCGTCTCCCGCGCTGAAATGGAGGGTGTCAACGCTGTGCTTAATGCCGCTGCGCTGACCTACGTCGCTGCCGCAGCACAGGCAATCATGCAGCTCGTCTATTTTCTCACGGTAATGAACCGCAGGGATTCCTGATAGTACCAATAGTCCCCGCATACGGATGGCCCGGCCGGATTAAAAGCAAAAAAGCCGGACACCTTTGACCGGCTTTATGCTCAGCTGACATTTCTGTTCGGCTTATCAGCGATAAAAGTGATGAAAAACCCGGGCAACACGGCAATCGGTCTTTTCTTCAGGGAAAACTCCCTGTTGGAAATGTTGCTGCATTTCATGCAACTTCAGATGCTTCCCTGTTCAACTCAACCGGTTCTGATCTGACAGTATGGCGGACAGTTTTTTTTTCATACCCGACCTCCGCATCTTTTCATACGGCGCAACTATTGGAGCGGGGGTACTGCTGTGGATTCTCGAAGGAGTCATCCCTTTTTTCTCCGCCCGGAACAGCCGCGCCCGACATGCCAGACTCAATCTTTCGATTGCCGGGATCAACCTGCTGATCCTGCTCCCTTCAGGCATACTCATGGCATTCATGCTCGACTGGTCGAAAAACTTGTGGCGGGGTATCGGTTTTCTTGCCCTTCACCCCGCAGCCGAAGCCCTCATGATCATCCTCGTCATCGACATGTGGATGTACGCATGGCATCGAATCAACCATGAAACGACATTTCTGTGGAGATTCCACTCCGTGCACCACAGCGACGCCGCGCTGGACGTCACCACGAGCTGGCGGTTCCATTACATGGAAATTCTCTTCTCGGAACTGCTGCGACTCCCCATTTTCATGCTGCTGGGTGCCGGTATCGAACACCTGCTCCTCTACTCGCTCCTCATGACTCCGGTCATCGAATTCCAACACAGCAACATCTCCATTCCGCCCGCCATGGACCGGCTGGTCCGGATCATCGTCCCCACCCCCATGATGCACCGACTGCATCACTCGAGGCTGAGAAGCGAACACGACTCGAACTACGGCAGCTTGCTCTCCCTGTGGGACCGTCTTTTCGGCAGCTTCCTTATGAAAGAGAGTCTCGATGGCCTCCATATCGGCCTCGACAATGAAAGCGATACAGGCAAACAGCGGCTGTTCTCCCTCCTTCAGCGGCCGTTCCGCCCATAGCTCGCTATCTGCGCCGGGCGACCATGACCGACCAGACCGGGTCATACCCGTCTATATCGTCCGTAGGGCCTGAGGCATCGACGACCGGCCTGCCCTCGTTATACCAGCGAAAAATACCCCCTCGCAGATTGCGACAGCTCCTGGCCCCCGCATGCCTGCACACGTTCTCAACCCGTTCGATCAGTTCCGAGCTGCGCTGTCCTACTGAACAGTAAAAGACCGTGTCGCGCCCCTCGATAAGGGATCCGTACAGTTTCGCGAAATCATCCGTACCGGTATCCGGATCAAGACGCACAGCCGTCGCTATCCTGCTTTTCGCGTACTCCCCGACGGTACGAACATCGAAAAGCAGCGGCAGTTCCGCTCCGGCAAGCATCGCAGCCAGTTCCTCGGTCGCAAGGTTATCCACCCGGAGTATACGCTCAATCATCATGATTGCGCCATCGAGCAGCCAGTCAGAACCGAACATCTCTTCCCTCATCACTTCCGGACACCGCTGCCATGGCGGTAAGATACCGGTGAGCATACAGCTTGCCTATTCCGGCAAGCTCGCACAGCTGGTCGAAGATAATCGTCTTGATTCCGTATTGACTCCGAATCCGCTCAAGCATCGACATCCATAAACGGGCAGTCATCTCTGCGTCTGCCAGAGCACGATGAAACCTTCCGATCTCCGGAATGGCAGCATACGACACAAGGGTCTGCAGCTTATGGTTGGGGGCATCCTGAAATATTCTTCTTGAAACAAGCAGCGAGCAGCAGCAGTTTCCTTCATATTCCAGTTTCGCCCTTCTGAGCTCGTAATCCAGAAAACGGCGATCGAACGACGCATTGTGAGCGACAATATTTCTTCCGGCTATAAATTCCGAAAATTCGGTCATCACCTCTTCGCAGCAGGGCTGGCCTTTGAGCATATCATTTGTGATTCCGGTATAGCTCTCTATGAAGGGACTGATTTTGAAACCGGGGTTCATCAGCTTCTGAAAGCGACCGACAATCTCTCCCTGCTCCAGAAGCACCGCACCGATCTCGATAGCCCGGTGGCCATATTGCGGCGACAGGCCCGTCGTCTCGAAATCGATAACCGCCACATTATCGGCCGGCATCCGCTGCATGATACACGGAACGATTATAAAACCGTGACGGCCCTTGCAGCACATCCCAGTTACTCTCCTGAAAAATCGAATGACAGGTGGTCACGCTTTCACCTCTTCCCTCCTCAGTCCTATTCTGAACATCGCGAGGGTTTGCTCCGACTTCCGCCCAGAAAAGATTGGCACCGGCAATAGCACCTAACGTACAGGGTTCATGGGTGCAATTGCCTGAAACGCTCCTCGGCATACCCAGCCTGGTGACGGCTACGATCTGGGCCATCCGCAGCTCGCTGATGATTCCGAACGCAGCCAGCCTGGTGCCCGGAATGGGAATCCTGCGTGCTGCCCCGCTGTAGGCTGGATTGAACGATGCGGTGAATGCGATCATATCGGCAATCTCTTCATTGGTATGTTCAGGCCCGACAGGCTCCACACATGTTCCAACTTCAAGACCGGCCTCAAGAAAATTATGAATACTCTTCTTTCTCTTGCCGGCATCGAGCGAAGTATCGATTCCTTCGCGGAGCCGAAGGGCATGATACACTCCGGTGAAGCCGGCTTCTTTCAGCCTGAGAGCGCTCTTGAGCGACTGGTCGCCGACATTGGCTATCAAAGTCGTTTCCGGCTTCAGATTCTTGCGCACCTCCCCTGCTGTTTCAAGAAAATGCTCAAACGGATAGTGAGCCGTAGACATCAGAAACAGAGCGTTCGCACCGTCTGTTTCAAAGCGGCGCGCATAAGCGACAGCATCTTCGGCACTCAGGACTGATGAAGCAGTAAAAACTCCGTTAACTTCTGCAAACGAACAGAACAGACAATCGCAACTGCATGGCGCAAGATTAAGAGCAAACTGAGCATGAACTTCGGCTTTTCCCTCCGATACCTCCTTTGATATGCGGTTGGCCTCGGCCATAACCATATAAGCCTCTGAAGAATCAGGAGGAAGATCGAGCAGATAAACAAGCTCGTCGCGAGAAAGCAGTTCTCCCGATCCTGTTTTCTTCAGCAAATCATGCGTTTTCATGAATAAATAACTGTTTAGATTGTCCACTGATGCAGTATAAATCATGCAACAAAAACGAGTCGCTCCTGATTAACGGGGTGTTACAGCCCGCTTGACCGCATGTTTACCCGTAGGCGGTTTCAGAAGGGCTGCCCCTGCAAATATAGCCATAAAACAGCCGGCAACAAGGCTCTCGCTTGCCACCTCTCCCGCTCATCAGCAATCAGGACATCCAGCTGATCAGCCATTCCTCAATTATCCTCATCCCTGCCTCCGTACCTGTGCACTTGTCGCGTTTTTTTCAAGCCCGCTCATGCCCCTGCCTCGACTTTGTGTATATTGAGGGCACTTATAAGGTGTACCGACTGAAACATGAAATCCTATCCCTCGGAGATAATAACATGCAGACCATTTATGCAGATGGCATCGCAAACATGACCCTTATCGACGGCGTCATACGCATCGACCTTGTCAACGTCTCATCAATTGAAAAAGACAAGGATCCCAACATTCAGCTCTCAGGCCGTATTGCCCTTTCTCTGCCTGCACTTATCCGTACTCACGACCAGCTTACGAAAATGATTGACAAAATGGTAGCAGACGGCATTCTCACAAGAAACGCCCCTCCGGCAAACTGAATCGTCAGGGAAAAAAGCGGCTGTCAATACTCTCATAACCTGAACAGGCAGGCGACTCTTCCCCTTACTTCAGGTCATTACCCCTTCAGCCGCCTTCCCGGCATTCCGCCACATGTTTTTTCAACACATTATATGACTCATACCGCAATCCGGTAAGCCTCATGGATACCAGAGAGATTTTTTGTAAAAACCCTGTCATTATCTCAGATGTGAAAGCATGGGCCGGAAACAATCTGAAAAATGCCGGAACGATAGAAGTTGAAATCGGCTTCGGCAGCGGAGAGTATCTTCTCAGGAGGGCATCGGAACACCCCGACAGACTCTTTATAGGGATCGAAAAAAAACCGGGAATGATAACTGAGGTGTCAAAAAGGGCAGAAAGCCGTAACCTCGATAATATTCGGCTGATCGAAACTTGCGCCGAAGATGCCTTCAATGACCTGATCCCTTCCTGTTCAATTACAAGGGCCTATTCGCTTTTTCCCGATCCCTGGCCGAAACGGAAGCATAACAAATATCGGCTCTTTACAAAAGCCTACCTTCGCCTGCTCAACAATCGCCTGGTCTCCGGCGGCGAGGCGCTCATCGTTACCGACAGCGAAGAATATTACAGGTGGATACTGAAACAGACCTCCGATACCGGTTTCGAGCTTGAAAACGGACCGATACCGCCGCAGTTCGACACCCGATTCGAACGGAAATGGATAAAACAGAACGTCAGCACCTTCTACCGGATACAGCTCAATAAAGCAGAACACATTGAAGCATAAATGCAACCTCGTCTTCATCAGGGATTGCCTGATAAAGACGACCGGCCTTCAATGTTTCTCCGCTCCGTCCACCTTGCACTCAGGGCGCTCACGATACACTTTTTCTATATGCCCTCAAATCAGACAACTCGCGACATCTTCGAAGACATCGATGATATAGGTGGGATCGAGACGACGGAGCTCAGTCGCTGAATTGTTCCCATAAGTTACCGCACAGGTATCTGCAAGGGCGCGCTTTCCCATCTCGATATCATAAACGGTGTCACCAACCACAAGGCTCTTTTCTGCCGGAATATTCAGGGTTTCCAGTGCAAGCAGCACCATATCCGGAGCCGGTTTTCCCTGAACCACATCCTGAGCCCCGGCTATAAAGCTAAAATACCCGTTGATTACGAGATGCTGCATCATGTCGAGAAGCCCCTGTCGGCTCTTGCTCGATGCCACGGCCAGCAGGTAATCTTTCCGCAACCAATCGAGAGTCTCTTTAACTCCCGGATACAGACACGTCTTACTGAAAGCTGCTTCCTTGTAATGTTTTCTGTAAAGTTCAACCGCTTCAGGAACAAGTTCAGGAACACAACTCAGCCCGGCCATGATCGTACGCTCCAAAGGCAACCCGATGCTCTGCCGGGCACCTGCACGATCTACCCCCGGAAGATCCAGGTCCCTGGCAACGAGCTCCAGGGACTCGATAATACTTGCCTCGCTATCGGCCAGTGTTCCATCGAAATCAAAAATCAGGAGCCGGTATGTCATATCGAATCATTCAATTTCTGCGCAAGGCCGTCAAGGTCATGAACCGTCAGCGTAGGTTCCATACCCCATGGATCAAAAAGCATATCCGGTTTCCTCTTCACCCAAACAGCTCTAATTCCGGCCGAGAGAGCTCCGAGAATATCAAAAGCATTGCTCGATACCAACCATGCACTGTTGCCGGATGCGGAAGCTCTTCTGAGAAAATGACCGTACACAGCGGGATCGGGTTTGAATGAACGAACCTCATCGACACTCACAATATCGATAAAATACTCTACAATGCCTGCATGGGAAAGCACCCTGTCAACAGCCTCGGGACTCCCGTTTGAAAATGCATACATCCTGAACCCTGCATCACGAACCTTTTCAAGCCCGTTCCGAGCATCGGCATAGGCAGGCAGAAAAGCATAGGCGTTCATAATCAGTTCAGATTCCTCTGCTTCGAGTTGCAGGTTGAAAAGAGCACATGTATAGGCAAATGCCTGACTGGTGCACACGGCAAACGTCTCATACTTCCCCATCAGGCCCCGTCTGAAAGAATACTCAAGTTGTTTGTCCCTCCAAGCCTTTGCAAAATCCGCTGCAGCCGCACCATCAAGATGATCATGCAGCACAGTGGTTATTCCCTGCGGATCGATCAGGGTTCCGTAAACATCGAAAGCAAGTATCATTCTTTCATCCCTCCAATACCTTCAGCACCTCAGCCTTGAGCTGGTGGTACGGCAATGCTCCGGAGGTTCTCCATGCGAGTCTGCCTTTGTCGAAGAGCATGAGGGCTGGTATGCCCTGCACCTGGAATTGTGCTGCGGCAGCAGGATGCTGGTCGACATTGACTTTTACCACGGTCAGCCGTCCTGCGAACTCCCGGGCAAGCTGCTTCACGGCTGGCGCAACCATTCTGCAGGGCCCGCACCAGTCAGCCCAGAAATCCACGAAAACTGGCATCGCACTTGATTGTATGAGGTCGTTGAGCGATTTGGACATACTTGTTATGTTGTTATTCAGGATAGCGTCCTTTCTGTACCTTTTGTCTGAACCAGCTCGGCGCTCCACTCCAATCTGCACCCCGATGCTCGCAGCATTGCCGATACGCTGCAGTACTTCTCCATCGAAAGTTCGATCGAACGTTCGAAATCGGTAATGGTGCAGTCAGAACTTTGCAGCCGGTATATAATCCGTACAGCCGTAAAAACTTTAGGGTGCTCCTCGGCGCGCTCCGCATCGATATGAGCTGTAAGTTCAGAGACTTCGCGCCGCTTTTTATTGAGAATACCTATGATGTCCATCATGGAACAGGCAGCGAGCGATTCGAGCATTACTTCCATTGGTGACGGAGCCGAACCGGTACCATGGTATTGCAGTGAGGTATCGAACAGGGTTGTGTGCCCTGCGCCATTTGTGCCGCGAAGCGGCATCGACTCTTTGTAGCTTACGTTGACCTGCATGGTGTGATTACGGTTCTCTTGAATGTGAATTCTTTGTCGTAAACCGGAGAAATCGCTTTTCAGTTTCCAGGATGCAGCATCTCGCAGGAGGAGATTAAATGCGCTGAAACTTATAAATTGTGCCCTCGGTTAGTTTGTCGATAACAGCAAGGCCAGAAGTAATCGCCGCTGATGTCGTTCTCAGGGAACGGTTCTGCAACAGATAATGAATGCTTATGAATCCTCTTCTGGAGAAACCGAGAAAGATCTATGTATCGAGAAAAATGGAGTTCAACGCCGCTCATCGGCTGTTCAATCCGGAACTCGGCGAGGATGAAAACCGATCGATCTATGGCAAGTGCAGCAACCGCTACGGTCATGGTCATAACTATGAACTGGAAATTACACTTTTCGGGACGATTGATCGCAGAACGGGGTTTCTTTTCGATCTGAAAGATCTGAAAGCCATTCTCGAAGATGAGATCGTCTCACGCTTCGACCACCGCCATCTGAACCATGACGTTGCGGAGCTTCAGGGCTGCATACCGACAACGGAGATACTTGCCGTGCTGATATGGGATATACTTGAAAAACGACTCCATCAATTCAGCAACAGGGATATTTCCCTATACGAAGTAAAACTATATGAAACAGGAAAAAATGCTGTCCGATATCTTGGAGAATGAACAGGTACCGCCTTCCGGTCGCGGAACGCAGTGCGTCGATGACGACTGCCTTGAGGAGTTGCAGGACACAGATACGTCGGCGCTTTCAGACATAGCCGGTGCCGTCTGCACGATGCTTGAAGGGGTCGGCGAAGATCCCGAACGGGAAGGACTTATAAAAACACCGGAACGCGTTGCCCGATCCATGCGCTTTCTCACAAGGGGCTACCGGCAGGACCCTGAAGAGGTGCTGAAAAAAGCGGTTTTTACGGAATCGTACGACGAGATGGTGCTGGTAAGGGATATCGATATCTTTTCGATGTGCGAGCACCATCTGCTCCCCTTCTTCGGTAAGGCTCATGTGGCCTATATACCGGACGGTAAAATCGTGGGGCTCTCGAAAGTCGCCCGCGTGGTCGAGGTCTATGCCCGCCGCCTGCAGGTACAGGAACGGCTGACACAGCAGATCCGGGATGCCATACAGAACGTACTCAATCCGAGAGGGGTAGCCGTAGTAATAGAGGCTCGGCATATGTGCATGGTGATGCGGGGTGTCGAAAAGCTGAACTCCGTCACCACCACGTCGGCAATGTCGGGCGAATTCCTTTCCTCTCCCTCCACACGGAGTGAATTTCTGCGGCTGATAAAACCCTGAGCATTCAGAAGACTGGCATATCAGCGGATAATGCGGACTTGCCGCACGCCGAATAAAAAAGGCCGGAATCCCAGGACATTCCGGCCTTTTTTTCATGCTTCTCCCTGAAGCCATCCGTCGAGTATCTCCCTCCCCTTTTCTACCGATTTATCAAGAAGTGACCTGGCTTCGGGTGTAAGAGCCGCACCGAGGTCGAGGCATTTTGGCGGTATGCCGATAAGCACGAATTTTTCGGGCATCCTGCCGCGAAGGTTGGCAAGCCCTATCAGCTCGCTCAGGCCCATCTGGTGTGATGACATTTTGCGGTGAATGAATCCCGGAAGTTCCTGTTTTTGATAGATGTAGACTTCGCTTTCGAACTCCTCCGGTATCAAGGCATCGAAAACCATGACGGCATCACACGACTCGATATAATCAAGCAGATAGATTCCCTGCGTTCCTCCGTCGACGAACTGCACACTTTCCGGATACTCCCCTTGCCGTTCAAATTCCCTTACAGCCTCGACGCCGAACCCTTCGTCGCCGAAGAGAATGTTGCCGAGGCCGATAACGTTGATACGCATGGAACTCAACCCGGCTCCTCCTCAACCTTGTGCTTGTATCCGGTCACGATCGACGATGTCACGCTGGTTCGGTCAACAACGTCATGACGAAATACGGCATACAGGTGCATGATGAGATAGACCGGAAAAATCCAGGCCATCAGATGGTGCGCAAAATGCAATGTGTAGCTTCCGCCGAAAAGCGGTATCATCCATCCGAAAAAGACATCGGAAAAACCGCCTGGATTGTTCTCGCCGTACATTGCCATACCGCTTACGATCATGAAAGTGGAGCCGCAGAAAATGAAGATGAAATGGGCCAGGGCCGCAACAGGGTTATGACCCACATAGTTCGGCTCTTCATGGCGAATAAAGAGATAGGATTCCACCTGCTCCCTGAACGGTTTGCCCCACCATGCGGGCGACCAGGGCCTGAAACCGCCGAAACGGGCATACTTGTCGTCACCGAAAAGCGCCCAGTACATCCTGAAAAGGAAATTGGCGATAAAAATGAACGCCGCAGCGAAATGCAGATAGCGCCACCAGGACATGCCGTTGTACCAGACCGCCTCGCCGAGCGGAGGATTGATGACCGGCGCGGCAATATACATGCCGGTTGCCAGAAGAATGACGGTACAGAGGGCGTTGACCCAGTGATAGATGCGTACCGGTAGTCGCCAGACGTAGATTTCTTCTATGATTCTGCCCATAGTTGCCTCCGGTTAAACGATTCTCACGCTCGTGACCTCCCGGCCGTTCATATCGAAAACATGCGACGCGCAGGCAAGACAGGGATCAAAGGAGTGCACAGTACGGAGGATTTCAAGCGGTTGCTCCGGATTTGCCATCGGCGTGCCTTTCAATGCCGATTCGTAAGCTCCGACATTCCCGTTGGCATCCCTCGGGGATGCATTCCATGTTGAAGGCACGACGATCTGGTACTCCCTTATCTTCTCGTTTTCGATCTGTATCCAGTGACCTAGCGAACCTCGCGGAGCCTCGCTGTATCCGAATCCCTTGCACTCTTTGGGCCAGGTAGAAGGATTCCAGCGTTCACTGTTGAAGGTCCGGTAGTCGCCCTTTTTGATATTATCGACCAGCTGCTCGTAGTAATGGCGCATGAACCCGGCGGTCTGCTTGCACTCGATCCCCCTTGCCGCAGTCCTGCCGAGCGTGGAAAACAGAGCTTCCGGGCCGACCTGAAGCTTCGAGAGCACCATTCCGACGGTATCCTTGATCATGGGGTCGCCCTTGGCATAGGCAACGAGCACTCTTGCAAGAGGACCTACTTCCATCGGGTTATTTTTCCATCTCGGCGTTTTCAGCCAGCTGTATTTCCTGTCGGTATCGAGATGCTCGAACGGGGGCTTCGGCCCGGTATAGGCAGGCGTCGTCTCGCCCTGCCAGGGATGAAGCCCCTTGTCATCGCCTTTCGAGTAGGTATACCAGCTGTGGCTCACTTCCTCGGTTACTTGCGATGCATCCCGCGGATCGACATCAAGCACGGTGTTGAGGTCCTTGTTAAGAATCGCGCCTCTCGGCCAGAGCAGTGTCTTGAAGTCGTCGAGCGTGGTTTCGGGAAAATCTCCGTAGCTGAGATAGTTGCCGAGTCCTCCTCCATAGAGCCACTCCTTGTAGAATCCGGCAATGGCGATCAGATCGGGAATATAGACCTGATCGATGAACTGCCGGGTATCATCGATGATTTTCCTGACCATGGCAAGCCGCTCGATATTTATTGCAGTATCGCTTTCGGGATCGATAGCGCATGCCATACCGCCGACCACATAGTTGGGATGCGGATTCTTGCCGCCGAAAACAGTATGGATCTTGACGATCTCTTTCTGGAAATCTAGCGCTTCGAGATAGTGCGCCACGCCGATCAGATTCACCTCCGGAGGCAGTTTGTAGGCTGGATGACCCCAGTAACCATTCGAAAAAATGCCGAGTTGCCCGCTTTCGACGAAGCCGACGAGCCGCTGCTGCAGATCCTTGAAGTACCCGACCGATGATTTGGGCCATGAAGAAATACTCTGCGCTATGTCGGATGTCATTTTGGGATCTGCCTTGAGCGCGCTGACGACATCGACCCAGTCAAGCGCATGGAGATGGTAGAAATGCACCAGATGGTCCTGCGTCTGCTGGGTTGCGTTCATGAGGTTGCGAATGATGCGCGCGTTGGGAGGAATCTGGATGCCGAGTGCATCCTCAACGCATCGGACCGAAGCAAGCGCATGGACGGTAGTGCATACTCCGCAGATACGCTCGGCAAAAGCCCATGCATCCCGGGGATCGCGTCCTTTCAGAATGACTTCGATGCCGCGCCACATGGTGCCGCTGCTGTATGCCTCCTCGATAACGTTATTATCGTTGACTTTCGCTTCTATTCGCAAATGCCCTTCAATACGGGGAATTGGATCGACGACGATTTTTTTAGCCATTGTTCAGCTCCTGAGTGTTATGCGTTTTCTTCTGAATCCTTTCCGGCCTTCGCCTTTTTCACCGCAGTTACTGCTGCGTGGGCAGCTGCACCGGCTGCAGCGGCGCCGACTGCGATAATACCGATCCTGTCGGCGTTGCTGTCCGTACCGAGGAACGACACGTCGGCAAGGCGCTCATAAAACGGTCCCCGATCCCAGAAGTTCGGTTCGGAGCAGCCGATGCAGGGATGTCCCGAACCGATAGGAAAGCTCGTTCCACCATTCCACTCAATACTCGAACAGGAATTGTAGGTCGTCGGGCCCTTGCACCCCATTTTATAGAGACACCACCCTTTACGTGTCGCATCGTCGTCAAAGCTCCTGACGAACATGCCGGCATCGTAGAACGCGCGGCGATAGCACTTGTCGTGGATTCTCGTCCCGTAAAAAGCTTTCGGTCTGCCCATGCGGTCAAGTTCCGGCAGCTTGCCGAATGTATGGAAATGGGCAATGACGCCCGTCATGACTTCGGCAATCGGAGGACATCCCGGAACGTTGACGACAGGCTTGTCCCTGATGATCTCCGAAACCGGCGCCGCACCGGTCGGATTGGGATCGGCATTCTGCACGCAGCCGAAAGAAGCACACGCACCCCATGCGATGATGGCTGCAGCGTCTGCAGCGGTTTCCCTGAGCGTGTTCAGGAACGAATCGCCTCCGACAAGACAATAGACACCGTCGTCTTTGGTGGAGGCGTTGCCCTCTACAGCAAGTATATATTTCCCCTTGTACTCTTTCATAACCTGCCTGCGCACAGCTTCGAGCTGATGACCGGCGGCGGCACTGAGCACATCGTTGTAATCGAGAGAGATCATATTGAAAATGATATCCTCGATAGTTGGATGGGAAGAACGGATAAATGATTCCGAACAGCAGGTGCACTCAAGACCATGCAGCCATATAACAGGAGTCCTTGGCTTTGTTTCCATGGCCTGTACAATTTTTGGAACCAACGAGGGAGAAAGACCGAGATAAACTGAGGTCAGGGAGCAGAATTTAAGAAAATCACGCCGGCTGATCCCGCTGGCCGAGAAGATTTCAGCGAAGGTCTTGTGGTTGTGCATTACTGCCTCCGGATAGATTGAACCGGATATACCGCACCACACTATGCCGTATCCGGTTTGTCTTTGCTGTTATGTAATCGATGTGATTATAACACAATTTAACAATCGTTGAGCGATTTTACCAAAGCACGCTCCATGCTATTTTCGGACAAAACGGAAAAAACCCTGCATTTATCATTAAAATGCAGGGTTTAAGTCGAATTATTTTGTCACGCCTTCAGAAAACCATCTCAGTAAATGGATAAACCGAACATCGCGGACGACGCCTTTGCAAAATCGGTCAGCGGCGCGAAGAAAAGACCGAAATAGATCGTAAGAATCATCAGTACCGCCAGCGCAACCTGATGCACGATTGGAGTGCGGTCGCGATCTTCGTCGGGCTGTTTCGAATCCCTGAGGTACATGTTCAATGGAATGAGCATATAGTAGTAAAGAGCTATCACGCTGGTAAGCACGCCGATAAGCGCAAGCCAGATATAAACCGAGCCTTTTGCAAGCAGCGCTGAAAAAATCATGAGCTTCCCGATAAATCCGATTGTAGGAGGCAGACCTACAAGCGAGATGAGAAAGACAGTGAGAGCAGCTCCGGCCAGAGGCATTTTTCTGCCGAGACCGCGATAGTCGTCAAGATTTTCACTGCCGGTTCTGTTGGCAATCAGGATCACCACATAGAAAGCCCCGATGTTCATCAGAAGATAGCCGAGCAGGTAAAACAGCGTGGCCTGTGTACCGAGCTCGTCCATAGCGATAATTCCCAGAAGCACATAACCTGCATGGGCAATAGAAGAATAGGCAAGCAGACGCTTGACGTTCTTCTGCCAGAGTGCGACCACGTTGCCGTATACCATCGAAATGACGGCAATCACGATAAGAAGCATAAGCCAGTCAAGACCGGCGATATCCTGGAATGGCTCCCCGCCATGCGGAATGGCAACAAAGAAAAATCTCATCAGAATAGCGAAACCAGCAGCCTTGGAACCAACAGAGAGATAGGCGGTAATTGGGGTCGGCGCACCTTCATAGACGTCAGGACTCCAGAAATGGAAAGGGACGGCACCGATCTTGTAACCGAAACCTGCAAGGATGAGCAGCGAAGCGAGCATCATGAGCAGAGGATCGTAGCCATGCAGGGCAAGTTCGGCACTTATCTTCATGATGTTTGTCTCTGCCGTCATGCCATAAATAAGTGAAAAACCGTAGAGCATCAGTCCCGAAGAAACCGAACCGTAGACAAGGTATTTCAGTGCCGCTTCCGAAGAACGTGCGTCTTTTTTCAGATATCCTGTCAGCACATAGGCCGTTAGTCCGACAAGCTCCATGGAAAGAAACATCATGAGCAGGTCGGTTGACGAGGCCATCATGATCATGCCGAGCACCATGGCAATGATAAGCGCGTAGTATTCACCTATGCTCTGCACATCCCTGTTCAACTGCTCGTCGGCTACCGAAACGAGAACAGCAAGAATACCGGAGATCACGAAGAAATACTTGAAAAAAAGCGCAAACTCATCAAGTACATACATACCGAAAAAAATCTCGCCGGTCGCAAGGGAGTGCTGCGGATAGATGAAAAAGAAAGTCGCAGCAAGACCCAGTGCGGCAACAGACGCGAGAAGGTTGTTCTTCCGGCCTTTAACCGCCAGATCGACAACGATCAGCAGCATGAACAGCACCGAGAGCCAGATTTCAGGTACGAAAAAACCGACACTGGATTTCAACGTCGCTATGATACTCTCTATTTCAGCACCTGATGGAAGCTGGAACATAATTCTCTTCGTTTATTCTTTTTATCTCATTAACCTTATTAATTCAATGCCGTCATGACGACCGGAGAAAGCACCTCGACAAGCTTGTTGATGCTTGAGGTCATCAACCCCATCACCGGCATCGGATAGATGCCGAGGAATATCACGATCACGGCAAGCGGTACAAGCATGACCAGTTCGCGCGTATCGAGATCGAGCTTACCCTTCCAGTCGTGAAAATGGATGTGCTCGTGACCGTCCGGACCGACTTCAAGGTCGTAAGCCGCATCGGGTTTTCTCTTTCCGAGAAACATCCTCTGCAGCGACCAGAGCAGGTATGCTGCACCGAATACTATACCGAGCACAGAAACGATCGCAATGTAACGGGTGGTTTCGGCACTGAAAGCACCGACAAAGACGAATGCCTCCGAAATGAACCCGCTCAGCCCCGGCAGGCCGAGAGAAGCGAACCATGCTATGGTGACGACTGCCGCGTAAACCGGCATGTAGGATGCAAGACCACCGAATTTATCGATCTGGCGGGTGTGTGCACGGTCGTAGATTACGCCTACAAGAAGAAAGAGCATGGCAGTGATGGTGCCGTGGTTGAACATCTGGTAAAGAGCTCCGACCATGCCTTCGCTGTTCGCAGCGGCAAGACCGAGCAGCACGTAGCCCATGTGGCTGATGGATGAATATGCGACCATCTTTTTGAGATCCTGCTGGGCAAGGGCGCAGAAGGCACCGTAAATGATATTGATGGCGCCAAGTACGCCGATCACGAACAGCGAAGCCTGGAATACCTCTGGAAAAAGCGGGAAGTTGATACGCATCATACCATAGGTGCCGAGCTTCAGAAGCACGCCGGCAAGAATGACCGAAATAGGGGTCGGCGCTTCGACGTGTGCGTCAGGCAGCCACGTATGGAACGGAAACATCGGAACCTTGATGGCGAAACCGATAAAGAGCACGATGAAGGCAACATACCGCCACATAACGCTGTCTGGCCCGAGAATGGCGTCCTTGATATAGTTCTCCTGGCTTGCCATGGCAACAAGGCTGAAGGTATGATTGCCGGTAACCGGATCGATGACGCTGAAATAGAGACCGATCATGACAAGCAGCATGAAGACGGAGCCGAAAAGCGTATAGAGGAAGAACTTGATAGCCGCGTATTCACGATTCGGGCCACCCCAGATACCGATGAGAAAGTACATCGGAAGCAGCATGAGCTCCCAGAACACGTAGAAGAGAAAGAAATCAAGCGCAACGAAACACCCCATCATCGCGGTTGACAGCAGGTTATAGAGAATGAAGTACCCCTTCACCTGTTTCTGGATAGGCCAGCTTGAGAGTATGCCGATAGCAGAGATGAGCGCCGTCAGGATCACCATGGTGATCGACAGGCCGTCCACGCCGAGGAAATACTCGATGTTCAGCGAACCGAAGCTGCCGAGATCGAGACTGATCCACGGCAGGCGCTCGATGAACTGGAAGGAGCCTTCCGGGGCTCCTCCGGCAGCAGCGGTGATTCCCGGCAGTGCGGCATCATACCCCTGCCAGATCAGAACAGCGAGCACACACTGGGCAAGAGCCGCAAGCAGTGATACTATTCTGATTATCTGCTTCTGTGATGAAGGCACGGCAAGAATCACCAGACCGGCAATGATAGGCAGAAAAACAATGAGACTCAGCATGTTCCGTATCGGTAGGTTTTCAATTTAAAAGTAAATGCCTCTGTTAGTAGATCAGTTGTGTAAAGTAATAGATGAAATACACTATGACTGCAAGCATCAGCAGCACAACATAGGTCTGCACCTTTCCGGTCTGCAGTTTCTTCAGCACTGCACCGGATGTATTAAAGAAAAATGCTGTGAAATTCACTGCACCGTCGACAACATACTTGTCGAATCCTCCGGTAGCGAACCCGACGCGGCGGGTAAGCGCTCCCGCGCCGTTGACGATACCATCGACGACATTTGCGTCGAACCACGAAAGCACTTTCGAAATAACGATTGAGCCTTTGATGAAAGTGGCCTGATAAATCTCGTCCCAATACCACTTGTTGAACGAAAAGAGGTAGAGGGGTCTGATAGCCCGGGCAGTTCTGTCGGGATCGACGAACCGGAACACATAGACGATGAGAGCAAGACTGATACCGAGCACGACCATCACGCTGGAAATAACGATCGCGAGCTTGTGCGCGTCGTGAGCCTCATGGGCGATTGCCGCCTGACGGGGATCTGAAAATTCAGGGCCGTGTCCATCACCATGGCCTGCAGCATGAGAGTCTTCTTCATGGATGACTTCGGAGGCGACACCTTCATGGTGGGCATCGGTCTCCGCACTATGCCCAACTGCAGGAACAGCTTCGGCAAGAAGATGAGCTGCATTGTGGTTGGCCGAAGATGTTCCGTGTTCCGCTTTTCCGGATGCCGATCCGACAACGGTTTCGGGAGTAGGGATCATCTTCATGAACCAGCCCTTCGCGCCATCGAGAGGATCAGGCGAATAGACCGCAAAAATGGAGAGGGCAGCAAGAATGACCAGCGGTGCGCGCATATTCCATGCAACCTCGTGGACCCCGTGAACCTCCTCGTGATGGTCGTCGTGACCATGCGATCCATGAGCGTCATGACCATGGTGATGGTCGTCTGCAGGCTTCAGGTGCGTCCTGCTTTCGCCGAAAAAGACCAGCCAGATCTGACGGCCCATATAGAAAGCGGTCAGCATGGCTGAAAAGAAACCGAGGAACGGAATGATATAATAGATGCCTCCGCCTTCGGCATTCGCAAAACCGATGGCCCCGGCCAGAATGGCATCCTTGCTCATGAATCCGCTGGTCAGTGGAAGACCGGCAAGAGCAAGCGTGGCCAGGGTGAAGGTGGCAAATGTCCATGGCATGTGCTTGCGCAGACCGCCCATCCAGCGCATATCCTGTTCATGGTGCATGGCATGTATAATCGCGCCGGAACCAAGAAAAAGGCACGCCTTGAAAAACGCATGCGTTACAAGATGAAAGAGCGCAGCCGAGTAGGCGCCTACGCCAAGGCCAAGCACCATGTAGCCGAGCTGCGAAACAGTTGAATAGGCGAGCACCCTCTTGATATCATTCTGCGTGATGGCGATGGTAGCCGCCATGAATGCGGTGATGGCTCCGATAAAAGCGATCACGTGCAGCGCGTCAACCGTAAGCAGAACGAATATCCTTGCAACAAAGTATACGCCGGCAGCAACCATGGTAGCCGCATGGATAAGGGCGGATACCGGAGTAGGGCCCTCCATGGCGTCAGGCAGCCATACATGCAGGGGAAACTGGGCGGATTTGCCGACGCATCCCATAAAGAGCAGAATGCCTGCAGCTGTAAGCCAGGCCTCGCTCATATCGAATTTCCCGTCGGCGAGATTCTGGAAAATTTCCTGATAATTGAACGTATGGAACTGGGAGTAGAGAATAAGAATACCGAGCCACATGCCAATATCGCCTACGCGGTTTGCAAGAAAGGCCTTTTTCTGTGCATCCGCAGCTGTGTCCTTCTCGAAATAAAACCCGATGAGCAGGTATGACGAAAGACCGACAAGTTCCCAGAAGATATAAATTGAAAAAAGATTATCCGACAGAACGATGCCGAGCATCGAGAAGGTGAAGATGCCGAGATAAGCGAAAAACCTGCCATAGCGGGGATCCCCTGCCATATAGCCGGTCGAGTAAAGATGCACGAGAAAACTGATCAGCGTTACCATGGCGAGCATGATGGCCGTGAGGTTGTCGATCACGATACCCATTTTTATCTGCAATGGCCCTACTCCCGGCACGTTGCCGAAATCGATCCAGGTGAAATCCCATGCGATTCTGAATGACGGATCATAAGACTGAACGACGACACTCCAGAAAATATAGAAGGAAAGGGCGAAGGTCGCTCCAAGTATGCCGACACCGACGAAATCGCCTCTTCTCGGAAGCCGCTTGTTAAAGAAAATAAGAATCACAAACGACAGCAGCGGCAGAAGCAGAACGGCTATGGATATCTGGATTAAACTGTGCATGTTCTTTCGGTTTTCAGGAAATAATTAAACTTGTTGCTGTTGCGCTCCCTCACTCTTTCATGGTATCGATTGCGGAAACATCGACACTTTTGAAGAGTTTGAAAATATTGATGACAATCGCAAGAGCGATGGCCGCCTCGGCTGCTGCAAGCACAATAATGAAAAGGCTGAACATCACGCCCTCCATGCCGCCGTTGAATTTCGAGAATGCGAGAAAATTGATGTTGGCCGCATTGAGAATAAGTTCAACCCCCATAAGAATAACGATGGCGTTTTTGCGTGTCATGACGGCGAAAAGACCGAAACCGAAAAGCAGCGCCGATATGGTGAGATAGTGGTTGAGACCTATGTTAGTAAGAATTTCCATGAAACAGAATGCTTATTGTTCGTTATTGCGGACTTTATCGAACCGGGCAAGAAATGCGGCGCCTATGAGGGCGGCAAGCAGCAGGATCGAAGCCATTTCAAATGGCAGGACGTAGCGTGACATGGTTTCAAACCCTATGCGTTCGACGACGCTGCCTTCAAGCTGTACATCCGACGGCTTCCAGCTGCCGGTGGTATAGAAGGTGAAAAGCATCCCTCCTACCGTTGCCGCAAGCAGCAGGATTCCCGGCACCACATGCAATACGTCGGTCTTCAGATCGGCCTGCATGATCGTGTTGGTGAACATCACGCCGAAAAGCAGAAGCACAAGAATACCGCCGACATAAACAACCACCTGGGTGACGGCGATGAAATCAGCGCTGAGGAAAACAAAAAGCGCAGCCGCACCGAAAAAGGTGAAGAGCAGCGAAAAGGCCGAATAGATCACGTTTTTCGAAAAAACAACGAATGCTGCGGAGAAAACCGTGACAGCTGCGAAAATATAGAAAATCGTGATGTAGGTCGCGTTATTCATGTGTCAAAGCGCATTTTGTTTCGTAATCCTTCTTACTGTCCGCCGTTACCCGTTGCGGCTCTGGCGGCGGCCGCCTGCTTCTCCTTAGCTGCCTGCGCCTGCTGTTCGGCAAGCTTCCGGCGCTTGGCCTCGGCTTCAAGATTGGTCAGGTTACCGAAATGGTAGATCATGTTCTGACGGTCGAACTCCGAAAAATCGCTGACCGGAGTATGTACGAGGCACTCTGTAGGACAGACCGACACACAGATGCCGCAAGTCATGCATTTGGCGACATCGATATCGAATACCGGAATCCAGAATTTTTTCTGCTGACCATCGGAAGTCTTGCCGCAAACCGCAAGATCGTCGCTGGTCACCTTGATCGTCTCCATCGAAATGCAGCTGATAGGACATGCCCGAACACACTGACCGCATCCGATGCAGTCCTCGATATTATTATACAGACGGTACCGCCCGTTCAGGGGTGTCGGAATGGCTTCCCGCGGATACTGCAGGGTGCAGAGACCATCGACCTGATTGAAATAATCGGCATCGTCGACGCCTGCATCGCCCTTGCGTTTCACGGCATTGAAAAAATGCTTGAGGGTAATGCCCATGCCGGTAGCTATCGTTACCGCGCCGGTCTTGATATTACTGAAATACTCGCTCATAACTTACCTTATTACTATGCCTGTATGCCTGCGCCCGCTTGCGGGCACCGATTGTTTACGGTACGTAGATTTCCCAGATAGCCGTCAGCACGAAAGCGACGAAAGCAAACGGGGTCAGCACCTTCCAGCAGAGATACATCAGCTGGTCAACCCTGAGTCTCGGCAGCGTCCAGCGCAGCCACATCTGCACGAAAATGAAGAAAAAGCCTTTCGAAACAATCCAGAATGCGCCCCACACCGGACCGGTCGTCCAGTCGTAAAGTGCCAGTGCTCCGATATTCGGCAGCGGAGAGTTCCAGCCGCCGAGAAAAACGATGGAGATAATGGCCGAAACCATGAACATGCTTCCATATTCGGCAAGGAAGATAACCGCAAACTTCATGCCGCTGTACTCGGTGAAATAACCTGCGACAAGTTCCGATTCGGCTTCAGGAATATCGAACGGAGCACGGTTCGTCTCGGCAAGAGAGGCAATGAAATAGATAAGAAAAGGAAGCCATGCGATGGGAGACTGAAAGAGAAAGAAATGCGCGAATCCGTAGGGCCCCGACTGGAGCACACTGATCTGCTGCATACTGAGCGTACCGGCCATCATGGCGCCACAGAGCAGGGCTATGGCGGCAGGAATCTCGTAGCTGACAATCTGTGCGACGCTTCTGACCGCGCCGTAGAGCGACCACTTATTGTTAGACCCCCATCCAGCGGCAAGAATACCGACAACTTCGAGAGCGACGATGCCTATGGCATAGAAGAGACCGACGTTGAGATCTGCGCCGATAAATGCCGGTCCGAAAGGAAGAACGGCGAATGCGAGAAACGATCCGACGAACAGAATACCAGGCCCGATAACGAAAAGAAACTTGTCGGCTGCGGTCGGTACGATATCCTCCTTCTGCAGAAGCTTGAGAATATCGGCGAGAGTCTGAAGGATGCCCCACTTGCCGACCTCCATAGGACCGAGACGATCCTGCATGAAGGCCGAAATCTTGCGCTCTCCGTAGACGCCGTAAGTAAGGGCATAGAGGGCGATGAAAACAAGGGGAATAGCGGCAATGATCACCAGGCCGAGTGGAAACCACGATATGGTGAGCCCGGCAAGGGCCTCGGACCAGGCATTGAGATTGTTACCCATAAGAAACGGCGGACTGATTAGCGGTATGGCGGAAAACGTCATCGGTCAACCTCCCCGAGCACGATATCGATGCTGCCTATTATAGCGACAAGATCGGGAATCAGCTGACCTCTTGAGAGATCTTTCATTGCGGAAAGATTGACGAAACAGGAAGAACGTGCCTTGCAGCGCAGCGGCCTGGTCGATTTCCCGTCGCTCTGGATATAAAATCCGAGCTCACCTCGGGGATTCTCTGCCCGACCGTATACCTCTCCTGCTTTGGGACGGACCCTTTTCGGTACAGCCGACCTCGGATTGAACCCTTCGGAGCCGGGCATTTTAGAGATGCACTGCTCAATGATAGAGAGACTCTCCTCCATCTCAAGCGCACGAACGATATGGCGCGAGAGACAGTCGCCGATGTCGGAAAACCTGCCGTCCGGAACAGGAACCTTGAAATCGAGTTCGGGGTAGACAGAATAGGGATCGTTGCGCCGAAGATCCCACTGCACACCTGAACCGCGAAGCATAGGACCTGACCAGCCATAGTTGATTGCGACGTCGGGAGGCATGATACCGATGCCTTTTGTCCGTTTTACGAAAATCTCATTTTCCGTCAGCAGCTTGCAAAGCTCTACGGCCTTGGGCCTGAAGTAATCGACAAACTCACTGACACGCTTGATGAAGTCGGCAGGCAGGTCGAAGGCCACGCCGCCGATCCAGATATAATTGTAAAGCATTCGTGCGCCTGAAGCCCACTCGAGAAGACTCAGAATATGTTCACGATCACGAAAACAGAATAGAAAAGGAGTGAATGCACCGAGATCGATGGCATAGGTGCCGATAGCTACCAGATGCGAGGCGATGCGGTTCAGTTCCGAGACGATCACCCGAATGAACTCTACCCTGCGGGGAATTTCGATATCGAGCAGTTTTTCCACGGCAATGCAGTATGCCCACTCGTTGTTCATGCCGGCAAGATAGTCCATACGGTCGGTATAAGGTACAATGCCGGGATAATCGACCATTTCGCAATGTTTCTCGAAACAGCGATGAAGATAACCGAGATAGGGTTCCGCGGACGTCACCACCTCGCCATCGGTGAGGCACTCGAGCTTGAGCACACCGTGGGTAGATGGGTGTTGAGGCCCCATGCTCAGCACCATCTCCTCTGTCGCGAGGTCTTTTTCTATGACCACAACATTATTGTCCTTGCGGGAAACTCGTATCGAGCCCTGCTCAGCCATTCCTAATTCCTGCATACTTGAGCTGCTTTATTGCTGTTATTACCCCGTTTAATACGGCACCTTTATACCATGGTAGCTCTCCTGCACCGCGTAGTCCTTGCGAAGCGGAAACCCTTCCCAGTCTTCGGGACAGAGAATCCTGCGCGGGTCGGGATGACCGGTGAACTGCATGCCGAACATATCGAAGGCTTCGCGTTCGTGCCAGTTTGCCGTATGCCATACATAGGATGCTGTCGGAATCGATCCGCCGTTTCGGGCACACTTCACCTTAACGGCGATCCTGTGCCCCAGAACGCCAAGCGATTCAAGGTTGCATACGATACCGAGCTTCTCTTCGGCAGGATAATCGACTCCGGAAAGGCAGGCCATGTAATTGAACTTCAGTCTGGGATGGTCACGCATGAACAGCGCGATATCCTGCCATTTTTCCGTTTCGAGCACTTCGAAAAACGGCATGAATTCATTTGCATCGAAATCCGAAACCGCAGGACCGAACGCCTCGCGAACCACTTCGTATGCCGCTGCTGACTGCTGTACCGACTGCGGCAGCACCCTGCCCTCTTCCATATCTGACATAATTTCCTGTTTCTTACCGTTCAGTTGTCATGCTCGGACTGCCCGACGTTCTCTTTCTATAGCCTGCTGCGGATCGACACTCTTGGCCGCAAGCTTCTTCAGTGCATCCGTTCTTGAAAGACCGATCTGCTCCATGCGGATCAGCTCCTGTATTTTCATGAGCCCGCCAATAAGCGACTCGGGCCTTGGCGGACAACCCGGAACATAGACATCGACGGGAATGACTCTGTCAACACCCTTCAGCACATGATATCCGTGCTCCCAGTATGGTCCGCCGCAGTTCGAGCAACTGCCCATGGACAGTACATAACGAGGTTCGGGCATCTGCTCGTAAAGCCTGACCACCCTCTCAGCCATTTTCATGGTGACTGTGCCTGCCACGATCATGAGATCGGACTGGCGGGGAGAAGAACGGGGAAATATACCGAACCGTTCGAGATCGTAATTGGAGGCGTTGGTTGCCATCATTTCGATAGCACAGCATGCAAGACCGAATCCCATCGGCCACAACGATGACAGACGAGCCCAGTTCAGAACGTTGTCAACCGATGTCACAACCACATTATGCTTCGAGAAGGAGGCATCAAGTAAACCCATAACTCGTTAATCTGATAGTTGAAATTCAGTTCCTACCGCTGCCGGGCTTTCCGGATGGAAGCTTGGGCATTTCAGGAATATCGGGAGTCGGACGCACCCAGTCGAGATCGCCCTTGACCCAGGCATAGACAAGACCGAGGATGAGAATGCCGGCAAAAATGAGGGCCTCGAAAAGTGCGAAAGGGCCAAGCTGCCTGAAAACCGTTGCCCAGGGGTAAAGAAAGACAACCTCCACATCGAAAATGATGAAGATAAGGGCGACAACGTAAAACCTGATGTTGAATTTGATCCACGCACTGCCGATCGCCTCCTCTCCGCACTCGTAGGTGGAATTTTTTTCGGGATTCGGCCTGCTGGGCCGAAGCATTCGCGCCGTGAGGTATCCGCCGGCCACGAATACTATTCCGAGAGCGAGAAAAACAAAAACATTTCCGAAACCACTCAGCGTCTGGTCCATGAGCTGTCTGTTAAGGTTATCCCTGGGTTGCCGTGACGGATTTCCGCACTGATAACAATTATTACTGTTAAGTGCGCCAAATATAAAAAAAAATCCTTTACCGAACAGAAAAAAAGCCACCGAAGCCCAGAAGTTCGAAAAAGAACGGTTCCGAACTGTTCGGGTTGAGCTGAATCTAAAAAAAATTCCCTCAACTCATAACTATATTAAGCACAAACAGGACTTATATATAAATAAACTTGCCGATAAACCTGAAAATCCTAATAAAAACAAGCAACACAAGTACCGTAACCGGTACGATAACACTCTGGGCGAGAAGAAATGAATCGGTAAACCCTGACAGAACTGGGGCAAGCAGCGATGAGAGAAGCATCCAGACAATTGGAGCCCATGCGAAAGCGAGTATAACCGGAAGCCCTTTTTTCATAAAGATCTTCCTTGTTTCAATGTCGGGAAACAGTTTCATAACGGCTGGAAAAACAGGGTTTCTATCTGTGCGGCCATGGAAGGATCGAGATCCCTGAGGATATCATACTCCTTTTTCAGGCCCTTCATATCTCCTTGAGAAACATAATACATGGCAAGCTTGCAGTGCGGTTCGGCACCTTGCGGATCAAGCTCGTAAGCCTTTTCAAAGGCATCTTTCGCCTTTCCGGACTCTCCGGTATCGAGATAGACATCACCAAGCACACAATAAAGCCCCGCATCGAAAGGATCCCTGTCAAGAGCTGTCTGAAGGGTTTTCAGCGCGGCCTCATCCTTGCCGAGTGTAAGCTGGATAAAACCGAGATGACGGTAGGCATCCAGAAAATCACGGTCGAGCGCGATCGTGCGGAGAAAATCGCAGCCAGCCTTCCGGTAGTCGTTCATCGACAGATAGACCACGGCTCTCGCATAGAACGCCCGCGGATCCCGCCTGCGCTCAAGGAGCATTCCGTCAAGCAGTTCCAGTGCCTGACTGTTCCGCTCATGCTGCAGATAGCAGAGGGCCAGATCATAACGGAGGTCTGCATCCTCAGGGTTTTCACGAAGTGCGGCCTCAAGTTTCTGTATCTCGTTCACGTGTTCGATGATTTAGGAATTGACGGTACAAGTTCGTGCTCCAGTGTGTGCTGGATATTGTAGAGAACTTCTAATTCGTCGGTTATCATGTCGGCCAGCCAGCAGGCAAATTCCGGGGATTCATTGATGCAGCGAACATACTGCGCCCTGCTGAAACCTGCACGATCAAGAACTTTACGCGCCTCGTACTCGGTTTCGCTGTTATCGGCGAAAAAACCGTAGGGAAACATCACAACATTTTCGATACCCTCTTCCTGAAATGCGGCAAGAGCTTTCTGCACGGTTTCCGATGTCCACTCTCCACCCGCCGAATGGTTCATGCAGCCCTGACGGATATCAGTGAAGAAATTTCTGGGATCGTTCATGATACGCTCTTTCATCAAGTCGAAAAAAAGCCTCGTTTCATCGAGACCGGTAAAAACCCTGGGAGGATTTCCGGCCCTGTCCCTTACAAGTGTTCCATGGATGACCAGAACCAGCCCGGTTCGAGTAGTATCTATAATTGATGCATCGAGTTCGGAAAAGAGGTGATCGATATAAATCCGGTGCAGTTCAGGCTCTTTCCAGAGTTTGTTGAGCAGGCGGATACTGCCGTAGCGCATATCGCCGAACTGTTCGGCTATCATCCTGCATGCAACGCCGCACGAAAACGCCGACTCGACGGGAATCATCGGCACTATAACAATTCCGTCGTAGTTCCGCTCGTTCACTTTGAGTACATCCTCGAGATACGGGGGAACGAAATAATATGCATCGAATATATCGGCATCGAGCGAATCGAAAATATCCGCGCGGCTCCCGGCAAGGCAACGGGCTATCGCCCTCGTCTGAGCCCTGTTTATCGACAGCAGCGATGAACGGTAGCCGTTCAGCCGCCAGTTGATGAAATGCCTGGTCGAACGGTAATCGGCAATGAAATAGACAAGAAACTTCGGAACCTTCACAATCTGGCTGGTAATCACCTTGAGTATCCGTCTCGAACTCGGCCAGAGATTCCGCAGCGTCAATCTCTCCACCTCGCCATACGTAACGATCAGAACTGCATACCGTTTTTTCCCTATAACCCTATCCACCATCTCAGTTCGGCATACATTAAAACAAACCCGATGATCCCCCCGACAAGTGTCTGCATGAAATTATGCGCTTTCAGGTATATTCTCGACCACATCAGAACGGGAACCAGGACACAAAGGAACAATGCTCCGGAACCGAACTGCAGGAACAGCAGCGAGATGCATGACGAAAGCGTAAAGAGATGAATGCTGATCTTCCATTGCAGGGTAACAAGGAGAATAAGCACCGTATTGACGGCATTGAACAGCAGAATGCCGCTTAGCAGTCTCGGCGCGTCGAGCTGCTGCATGAACTCGTAACCAAGAACGTTCACCCCGGTCAGCACAAGCAGAGGAAGAAAACGCTGTTCCCTGAACGTAATATTGTAATCCGAAACCTTGCCGATTTTTTTCAGTCCGTAAATCAGCAGCATAGGCGCAACCGTGCTTGATGCAAACAGCACCGTCAGATAGGAAAACCTCGAAGGATCTTCAGGATAACCGAACAGCACGACAACGCAGAAGACCAGAGGAGCCACGACAACAGGACTAATTGCCCATGAAAGCAGATCTGCAAAACGGTGAACATCAAAACGCATGGGCACAATAAGTCGATAATAAAGAATATTATGCGTATTATGGCTCGAAAGTTATTAAGAAAGATAGTTTTTATAAAATAAAAAACCGCGTATATTCTTTGTCCATATGCGAGAGTGGTGAAATTGGTATACACGCTAGTCTTAGGAACTAGTGCCGTGAGGCGTAAGGGTTCGAGTCCCTTCTCTCGCACATCGTTTTTTATCATGCCAAAGTGGCGGAACTGGTAGACGCGCTGGACTCAAAATCCAGTGGGCGCAAGCTCGTGTGGGTTCGAGTCCCACCTTTGGTACCATTGCTACACAATAAAACGTTCCATTCAGCCCAGCCATGCAGCGAATGTACTCACCCTGGCGTGAAGTTTACATGCAATCCTTCAAGGATGTCAAAACTGCCATAAAAGAAGAGAAATCAGTCTTTTCTGACATTCCTCCCGAACAGGATGAAGAACGTTTCGTATTGTACCGCGGAAAAACCTGTTTCATCATCATGAATCTTTACCCGTACAATTGCGGGCATCTGATGGTGATACCATTCCTGCAGACACCTGATTTTTCATCTCTCGACAACGAGACAAAACTTGAAATCATGGATCTCACCGATCTGTGCATCAAGGCGCTTAAAGAAACCCTGAAACCACAGGGCTTCAACTTCGGAGCCAACCTCGGTCGAGTCGCGGGGGGAAGCGTTGATACCCACATTCATTTCCATATCGTGCCCAGATGGGAAGGCGATACCAATTTCATGCCTGTGCTTGCCGATGCCAAAGTGCTCAGCAACGACATGAAAACCACCTACAGCAACCTCCGAAAAGCCATTCTGACGCTGGTTCAGGAAAAACAGAGCTGACCACTCCAGGCGCTCCCCTTTTACTATGGAAAACCCGTTCTGCCCGATAAGCGGCAAAAGGGATTTCGAACCTTTTCTCGCGGTTCCGGATCGCTTCAGACCTGGTTCGCGCTGGCAGATCGTCAGATCCCGCCCCTCAGGACTGCTCATACTCGATCCGAGACCATCATTTCCCGAAATCGGCAGTTACTATCACCTGGAGAACTACGATCCCCATCTGCATGATGCCATGGTACGATCCTGGCGCAACAGGCTTTATCTTGCCGCAAGGGCGCTGCTGCTCCGTCGCAAAGCTTCTCTTGTGCTGTACGGCGAAAAAAAACCGTTTACCGGCTGCCGGATACTGGAGATCGGCTGCTCGACCGGAGATCTTCTGCGCCATCTGAAACTTGCAAGAGGAATTCCTGCCGGGCATCTTCGAGGCATTGAAACCGATCCTGATGCTGCCGTTGTTGCAGAAGCGAAAACCAGGGTTCCGATTGATCGGCATCCTTCAGGCAGATCGCAGAGCAGAAAAACGTTCGACCGGATCGTGCTGTGGCATGCATTCGAGCATGTGCATGACCTGCAAAGCATGCTTTACAACATTTTCGAACAGCTTGACCACCAGGGAATCCTGGTGATGGCGTTGCCGAATCCCGAAAGCCGCGATGCGAAGCATTACCGCGAACACTGGGTAGCATGGGACGCTCCGCGACATCTCTGGCATTTTACACCAGCTGTGCTTGAAGCTCTTCTTGAAGAACACGGCTTCGAACTCTGCAGGATGGTGCCCTACCTGCCGGATACGCTCTATACCTGCTGGTACAGCAGCAAATTGGCCGCAAAAGATCATGGCCGACATTTCGGACTCGCGGGAATGGCCGGAGCTCTCCTGCAGGCTGCTGCCGGAATCGCGTCAGCTCTGTTCAGCCGGGAGAAGGCATCGACACTGGTGTACTATTTCAGAAAGGCTCGCTGATACCTTCACCTCTTGAGTTCAGCCGGTGCGCCGGAACGTCCGAGCGCGCGATCGAGCAGCACGCTGGCCATCAGGTAATCATAGACTGCCTGCAGATAATTGGTTTTAGCCTTGTTGAGCTGCAGTTCCGCATCGGTGAGTTCGAGACGCGAACCGATACCTTCGCGAAAACGAAGTTGTGATATGCGGTAGCTCCGTTCGGCAACGGCGATAGTTTTCGATTGCACCTCGATACGCTTTCGGGCCTCGTTGAAAACCGACAGACACATCTCGATCTCGGCCCTGATGTTCGCCTTCAGATCGGCAAGTCTCGTCATAACCTGCATGCGCGATATTTTCGCCTGCTCAACCTTCGCTCCGATCCTGAAGCCGGTGAAAATCGGCATACTGACCTGCAGACCCACAGCGGAAGAAACCGGCCAGTCGGAGTCGGCAAGACTTACATCGTCGTTGAAGGCGGTCTGCGTCTCAAGCCGGCCAAAAGCCGACAGTACGGGAAAACGCTCCGATCTGGCTGAAAACACCTTCTGATCCTCAGCCTCAACCTGAAGTTCGAGCTGCCGCAGATCAGACCTCGACTGAAGCGCCTCCTCGAAGGCCGAAGCGATATCGACGGGATACGACGCAGTCGGCACTTCAAGTCTTCCGGTCAGGGTCACGTCGCTATCGGCGGAAATACCCATGGAATTCTTCAGTTTCGTCATGGCAATGCCCACCATGCTCTCGGCCTGAATCAGGTCGGGACGAAGGTTTTCGACCGAGAGAAAGGCCTGCAGGGTATCGATATCCGCGGCAACGCCCTGGCGGAACATGGCCCGCGTATCACGCTGAGCCAGCCCCCACCGTTCTATGCTCTGACGAACAAGCTGAAGCCGATCGCGGGAAATCAGGGCATCGAAATATGCCTGTTTGATGTCGGCCACAACCGCCGACCTGGTATTACGGTAAGACTCGTCACTTATTTTACGAACCACGGACGCAGCCCTGATTCCGGCTATGGCCGAACCGTCAAAGAGTTTCTGACGCAGATCGAGCGTCGCCGATGCACTGTTGTCGGCGCTGATTTCGAGAGGGATAAAAGAATTCGGGTTGGCCGGTGATGAAAAAACATCCGGAAAAAACAGGACAGAAGGCTGTAGTGTTCTGGTATAGGTGAAACTCGTCGAAAGCTGCGGCAGCACTTCCGACCAGGTCTCGCGAATCTTCTCGGAAGCCATCTCGCGGTCGAGGCGTGCTATTTCGAGAGCGCGGCTTTTTGAGAGACCGAGATGTACGGCATCGTCAAGCGTCAGAGTGTAACGCGACGAATCGACGGCGGCGTTTGCCGCTCGGGGATGTAATGCAACAGAGATGAGCAGCAGAACGAATGAGACCAGCGGCAGAACGAACCTGTTCATGACAATCGTATTAGATATAATACCGAGAAACAGCGAATCCGGATTACGGCTCCAATATACGAAGAGCGGAATCATCGAAAAAATTCACTTGCCGTATCGATCCTTCCACAGAGCACGAAGCCGTTCTGCAGCGATTTTTTCGCGCCCCTCTTCCGAAGGGCGATAGAAAAGCTGAGACGGCACTCCATCGGGGAAATAGGTTTCCTCAACAAAATGGCCCGGATAACGGTGCGGATAACGGTATCCTTCACCGTATCCGATCTTTTCCATGAAGGCAGTCGCCGCATTTCGCAGGTGCAGCGGAACGCCGGCATCCTGAAAAAGTTTCGCTGCGCACATAGCCTCGTTCACTCCCTCGTAGCTCGCGTTTGACTTGGGAGCCGAAGCGAGGTAGGTCACCCCCTGGGCGAGGTTGATGCGCGCTTCGGGCAATCCTATCATCTGCACGGCATGAAACACCGATACGGAAAGAGTGAGTGCGAACGGGTCGGCATTGCCGACATCCTCGCTGGCGAAAATAACCATCCTGCGTGCGATGAAAAGCGGATCCTCGCCACCATCCAGCATCCGCGCAAGCCAGAAAAGAGCAGCATCGGGATCGCTGCCCCGCATCGACTTGATGAAGGCCGAGACAGTATCGAAGTGAGCTTCAGCTCCCTTGTCGTAGACCGGGGCATTATGCTGCAGAACCCGTTCGAGCAGCGGCCGGTCGAGCCGCACCTGGCGCTGCCCCGCAGGCACGAGAGCAAGTGCCGCCTCAAGCGCGTTAAGCGCCTTTCGGGCATCCCCGCCCGCAAACTGCAGGAGAAAATCGAGATCCGGGATCTCCACCTGCCTCTCCTTCAGAAGCGTATCGCACTCAAGGGCTCTTTGAACTACCGCCTCGATGTCTCTATGGGTTAGCGGTTTGAGAATATAGACCTGCATCCGGCTGAGCAGTGCGGCGTTCACCTCGAACGAAGGATTCTCGGTGGTGGCCCCGACAAGAATCACAAGCCCCTGCTCTATGGCATGCAGCAGCGTGTCCTGCTGAGCCTTGTTGAACCTGTGGATCTCGTCGATGAACAGAATGATGCGCTGTCCTGCACGTTGGGCCTGACGTGCGCTTTCGAGCACCTTGCGCACATCCTTCACTCCGGCATCGATAGCAGACAGCTGTTCGAAACGGTAGTGCAGCGATCGGGCGCAGATTTCGGCAAGTGTGGTTTTGCCGGAACCTGGCGGGCCCCAGAATATCATGGACGGAAGCCTGCCGGTCTCAAGAAAACTGCGCAACGGCCCATTCCTTCCCGCAAGATGCTCCTGTCCGGCAAGATCGTCAAGCGAACGAGGACGCACCCGCTCGGCCAGCGGCCGGAATTCTCCGCCTGAAGTTCCGGCACCTGCATCCGGAAGACCGAACAGATCGGCCTGAAAAAAATCGGGTACGCTCATCTAAAAACCGTTATCCCTGAGCCATGCTTCATCGATCCGCGAAACCGGAGAGGCTGTATTGAACTGACGTGCCACATATTTACCGAGAATATCGAACTCAAGATTCACCATGCTGCCTGGTGAAAGTCTGCTGATAGTTGTATGCGCAAAAGTAAAAGGAATGATCGCCACAGCGAAAGAGGATTCTCCGAGCCTTGCAACAGTAAGGCTTATGCCGTCTATAGCAATGGACCCGGCTGAAACCATGTATGCGCTGAATCCGACAGGATAACCGATCCATATTTCGCGGCTCGATCCCAGTTCCAGCACCTTGCTGACCTCACCGACGCAATCCACATGACCCAGCACAAAATGGCCTCCGAGTCTGTCAATCGGACGCAGCGCTCTTTCAAGATTGACCGGCATGCCGCTGCGAAGCGATCCGAGGGTGGTTTTCAGAAGCGTCTCCTCGACGGTATCGACCTCGAACCACCCGTTACCAGCGGCTACGACGGTCTGGCACGCGCCGCTGACGCTCACGCTCTCATCGATCGAAAGAGAGCTGAACGTTTCGGAAGCCGCATGATGCACCCGCAGACGCAATCCGCCGCATCTCTGCTGCACCGCGGCAATGGTTCCGACTTCCTTCACTATCCCCGTAAACATCAGATTGATGGTTTGTTTTTCCGATTACCTTCACCAGAACTGTAATATACGGCAACCACAGGTAATTGCCGTGACGCACATCGTTCATCCATAGATAACAAACCCTGCCGCAGGAACCGTAATGCACACCGACGAGCCCTGGCGGGTCTCGACCGTCACATCGTGATGCTGCGTCCCCTCGGCAGTACTGTACAGGCACCGCATGATGCTGCCAGGAGGATGGAGTGAGCTGTCGACAACGACATACACCCTCAACGCCTGCAATGTATCGGTATTGACTGCGCAAAGCGTCTCGCGGTCCGCGAAAATACGCGACCATGCTATAACCCAGCGCAGTGCGCCACCCATCGGCTGGGGATAATAAAAATCCCCGTCATAACCTGTAGCGGAAACCTGCCGAAGGTACTGCCTTCCCCGGCGCAGCTCGATACGCTGCTTCCGGATAGCGGCAACATCGCTTACGAAGCGGTAGACCGGATGTTCTTCGTTAAAAAAGTGCTTCCCCGTACTCTGACGGGAACCGAACCGGCCGCCGAACATACACTCTCTGAGGAAGACATCACTCCAGGAATCGTCGCCCTGGCGATGGTCGGCGCCGTTGAATGCCTGTTCGGTACCGTAATAGATGCACGGGATACCCGAAGAAGCAAGATTCAAGCCAAGAGCGGCTGGAAGCAGCAACTCGCTCTGCGGCGCATCGCCGGCAAAACGAAACTTCTGCTTCACCCCGACCTGGTCGTGATCATCGAACATCGTCACAATATGGCTCCCGTACCACTGCCGGGTATGCTTGTTGTCGAGCAGGCTGTTGCGGAAAAGATCGAAATACCCCTCCTGCTCTTCGGTATCGGGATTGCCGGGACTGCGCCATCCCTTGATCATGAACTCCAGCTTGTCGGGAATATCGTTGATGCCGAGGGCCGCATCGAGACCCGTATTGTCGAGAATCGAGGCCGCATAGCTTCTTCCGCCGGTAATTTCTCCGATGATACAGAAATTCTCCTTGCCGATCGAAGCTGCGAACTCGTGTACCGCAGTCGCGAAATAGCGCACTGCACCTGGCTCCATATGCTTTACAGTATCGAGGCGATACCCGTCGATATCTGTGTAGGCTATCCAGAACTTATAGATAACCGACAGGTCTTTCAGCGCCTGCGAAGGCCTGAACTCGCGGATCCGCCGCTGCAGATCCCAGGCTGCGGAAGGATCTTTGAGCCCTTCACCGAGATTGACATCCTTCAGCGTACAGAAATCGCCATCGAGAAACTCCGGAAACCCGTCCCAGTTCCTGATTTCGCCATGCCTCGACCAGACGGACGCATGCTGGAGTTCGACAGGCCAGACCGCACCATCGAAATCCGCATTCACATCCACATCAAAAGGAATGCTTCCCGATTCGCCGCTGCGGCTGCGATAGCCCTGCACCGGCCACTGGCGACCGTCTTGATAGGTATATTGCATGTTCCCTTCATATGCGAAAACGTCACCGGCATGATTGATGATGATATCGAGAATAACCCTTATGCCCAGGGCATGCGCAGCCTGAACGAAATCCTTCAGCTCCTCGCGGGTACCGAAATGTGGATCAACATCGAGATAATTCTGGATGCCGTAACCATGATAATCGCTGCTGCCGGTCACCTGGCGGAACACGGGACTTATCCAGACCGCGGTAATTCCAAGCCTCTTCAGATAACCGAGTTTTTCTTTCATGCCGGAGATAGTGCCACCGCACCAGCTTCTGCCGGCCTCGAACCAGCTCTCCCGATCTGCCGTTCCGGCATCGCGCTCCGGCGCAAAAAGCGGGGTGTTCCTTTCACCCGAAGGCTCTGTAACCGGTTTGCCTTGGTTATCGGAAAACCCGCCGAACTCTCTGGCATCAGAAAACCGGTCGAGAAACAGAAAATAGAGTATCTCGTCCTCCCATGCAGCCGGAGACGGATGATACGCCACACCTTCGACAAGCCCGGCAAAATCGATCTCCCTGAGGCTGCGCTCCACAGCCCTTTTTCCCTTTCCGTAACTGATGACTCTCATAAATACTGATAGTTTTGGGGTTGACAGTATCCGGACATTTATCGCATGCAGTATACGTATAAAATCACACCGCTGATCAAAAAGAAACCGTTTCGGAAGCAAAAAAAAGCCTGCACGAGGCAGGCTTGGCGAAGAACCGCAGAAACAATCAGATACCATAAAGAACTTTTACCGCGTCATATGAAACTCCTATGCAAGAGCCTTCAGTGCGGCCTGATAATCCGGTTCCTGTACGATTTCAGGAACAAGTTCACTGTAAGCAACCTTGTGCTCGTTATCGACAACGATAACGGCACGTGCGAGCAATCCTTTCAAAGGACCGGCAACCAGCTCCACACCGAAATCCCTGCCGAAATCTGGAGAACGAAACACAGAAAGCGAAATAACATTGTTCAACCCCTCTACCTCGCAGAACCGTTTGTGAGCGAAAGGCAGGTCGGCCGAAATGCAGAGAACGATGGTATTGTCGAATGAAGCCGCTTCCTGATTGAATCGACGAACCGACGCAGCACACACCGCGGTATCGAGACTCGGAAAAATATTCAGCACAAGCTGCTTGCCCTCAAAATCGGCAGGACCTGCTTCGGAAAGATCGGATTTCACCAGACAGAAAAAAGGCATTTCGGAGCCGATTGCCGGAAGTTCGCCGCAGGTTTCGACAGGATTGCCTTTCAGCGTGACTGTAGCCATAAATGTGTTAATTTTATTGTTGTGTAAAGGTAAAAAACGAGGACATTGCAGAAAAGATTAAACGAAAACCTGTACGGCCTGCAGAAAGTTTCAACCTGCTGAACCTTTATTCCCGCGATCGAAAAAATCCGGTAGTGTGAACCCGGTTCTGCCGGTCACGACAAATCCTTTTCATCACGACGGCATAGTGATTGTATGCTGTCAATGGCATCCGGAACTGCACGACAGATTGCAAGCGCCCCGATAATACCGGCGGGAGCGGATGCTGCCGGCAAACGCCTCAGTCACGCACGATGGTGACTGCATCGCGCACTCGCGCCCAGTTGAAAAGCTTTTCGGCGTCGATCATGAGTAAACGAACACAGCCGTGCGATGCCGGATATCCCGGCATCGACTGCTGATGCATGAAATAGCCGCTGTAGTAGTTGATCGAGAACGGCATGGGCGCATTGTCATACTTAATCGAGCGCTTGTAACGCTGCTTGTAGTTCACGAAAAACTTGCCAGGAAGCGTAGGATACGACTTCCGGCCGCTCGATACCGGTCCCCAGAATACCAGTTTGCCCCACTCGTAAGCGCCGAAGTACTGGCTGGCAAGAAACACCCGTATCTCACGTTCTCCTCTGCCATCGGTCAGAAGTTCCGGAACCGGGGTATATCTGGCGGCTTTCTGAAAATCAACAGGCATGAGCACCGCTCGGCCAGCAGGCACAAGTTTCCGGTCGATACGGTTGACTTTCATGTAAATGCTCTGGCAAAGGGAGTCCTTTCGGCAGTAATAAGACAGGGCTTCGGGTTTTTTCAGCTTCTGCAGAACAAAGCCTTCCGGAACATGCTGCGTTGTTTTCGGATCACTTTTTTTCTCCGCCGGATCAGTACCTGATACGGCTTTTGCGGAATCCGCAGCAAAAAGTTCCTGAGCAGCGGATGCTGCCTGCCCGATTCGGGCGGAATCGGGAAACGAAGCCTCCCCTGTAAATTGTCGCGTTGCGGTTTGTCCTGATTCTGCAGCTGACATCGGGGATACAGAAAGAAAAAAAATCAGGAACAGACTCGGGAAAACCATACAGTAACAATGCGCCGAACGAAAATGAAATAATGCAGTCATAGCTGTTTTCAAACCATCATCGTTGAAATAAAGATGCGTTTCAGCGTAGCAATGACAGAAAAACTCATGGTACAGCGGAACACTCTCAATAATCGTGACATGATGACCAACTGGAAATGGCTGAACATACCCTCGTTTGTTTCAGACAGGTTTCTGCACTATTGAATGTAACAAAAACATATAAGAAATGGACTAAAATAATCCGCTTATCGCCCCTGACAGAAGACCTGAATCATGAGAAAATCGTGATCCTGAAAAAAACGAAGGCACCGGGCAAATCGAAACACTCAAATGCTGATCAGGACGTTCAATTCAATCGACCGTTCGATCCCCCGAGCGAAAAACGGCCGGCTCCGATAAAAACGATCGCCAGCGATCCGAACAGGTAGAGCGCTTGCAGTTCGAGCGCATAGGCCCCGTGCTCATTGAAAGCGAAGAGGTCTCCCATATGTGCCAGGTATACGGCCATGACCATCACGAATGCCACCACCATGGCTGCTGCACGAGTATAGACCCCGAGAATGATCAGAAGCGGAGCAAGAATTTCACCGACAAGAACTCCATGCGACAGATAGCCGGGCAACCCGGATTTCAGGAGCATCTTTTCGATGGATCCATAGCCATAGTGCAGTTTATGAAGTCCATGAAAAAGCATCAGCCCTCCGACCGAAAGACGCAGCAGCAGTTTGCCTAAATCTGAGGAAAACATCCTGTCAAACATGCCATCTCCCTTTCTTGCGAATTTTCGTTTCATAGTTACCAGTATGAGATCTCACATGGAAATATATGCAGCGAGAAGAAGATCAGACCCCAAAAAAACCGGCGGCTCCATTTTGAGTCCGACTGCCTGATCAGGCGACATAACGCCAAGGGGAGCGAATGCGCTCAAACCGTCGCCGCCGAACAGTTTGGGCGCAATGAACAGATAGAGTTTGTCGGCGAGCTTCGCTTTTATGAACGATGAGACCATGCGGCTCCCGCCCTCGACCAGCACGGAGAGTACACGCCGCTCTTGCAGTACGGCAAGCACAGCCTCAAGATCGAGTCCGCTTTCCCGTCCTTCGACCGCATGTACGGTAACGCCTTTGTCTGCAAGTCTTGCAGCTTTCTGCGACTGATGCAATGCCGACAAGGTAAAAAGAACTGTTTCGGCTTCATCGCTGAAAACGCCAGCGCTTTCCGGAATGCTGAGTCGGCTGTCGAGCACCACGCGCAAAGGATTGCGCCCGGCGCAATGACGCACTGTAAGCCGGGAATCGTCTGCCATGACCGTTGCGGCACCGGTCAGCACGGCATCATAATGACAGCGAAGACGATGCACCTCACGGCGGGCATCTTCTCCGGTAATCCATTTCGATGCTCCGGTTGCCGTGGCGATCTTTCCGTCGAGCGTCTGGGCAAGTTTAAGTGCCACAAACGGGCGACCTTTTCTGTGGCTGGTAATAAACGCTTCGTTGATTTTCTCGGATTCTTCCTGAAGAACGCCTTCGATAACCTCAACCCCGGCGGCAAGCAGTTTTTCGATTCCCTTGCCTGCTACCTTTATATGCGGATCGCGGCAACCTATAACTACTCGCGGGATACCCTTTTCGATGATCAGGTCGCTGCAGGGAGGTGTTTTGCCGAAATGCGAACATGGTTCCAGGTTGACATAGAGCGTTGCCTGCTTCAGCAAAGCTTCTTCAGCAACAGCCGCTACGGCATTGACTTCTGCATGAGAAGCTCCGTATTCGCGATGATATCCTTCACCGATTATCCGTCCGTCCGCAACAATAACCGAACCAACCTGTGGATTCGGGCTCACGCTGCCGGCGCCAAGCCGGGCAAGTTCGAGACAGCGGCGCATATAACGTTCACGCATGGAGCTGTTCTCAAATCCTTTTTCAGCAATCGCCGACATGAACCTGCACCAGTCTGATTCCCGAAAGACGGAGCAGTTCATCGATATGCTCGATCTTGTACGGCTTATCGTAATAGATAGTCTTGATGCCGACGTTGATAAGCACTTTCAGACAGTGGATGCATGGACTTGCCGTGATGTAGATATCGGCATCCTTGATGGAAACCCCATGTTTTGCCGCCTGGGCTATAGCATTGATTTCAGCATGAATAGTATTGACGCAGTTCTCCTCTACCGTACCATCAGGGTGGGTGCTGCGATAGATTCTGCAGTTTGTTTCATTGCAGTGCGGCAAACCGGAAGGGGCTCCGTTGTAGCCGGTCGAGAGAATATTGTGATCCCTTACGATAACCGCACCGATATGCCCTCGGGTGCAGGTCGCACGGCGCGATATCAGATGTGCCACGCTCATGAAATACTCATGCCAGCCCAACCTTTTTTCAAGCTCACCGTGACCGTCACAACCTCGATCTGAGCTGCACCCGCCCGAACCGTGATTTTCCTCCATTGCCATACTTTTTAATACATTAAATGAACATCATTTACAAAATAGGCAAAAATAATCCGCTTGAGCAACTCATGCACCGCAATTACTTTACGCTTTATCATACCGCGATGGAACTGCATGCGAGGCTTACCAGCGGATTCGTCTTCGAAATCCACTCACAGCATAAAAACGAACTGACGCTCAGTTTCATCACTGCGGCTGGAGAACACCTGCAGGTAATAATTGTGTTGCGAGTCCCGGAACTGTGCATTTTCACAAGGGAAGGGATGAACCGCTGCAAACGGCAAAGTGCGAACCTCCTGCATGCTGCCTGTGAACGGGAGGTGCAAGGTGTCTCAATGTCGCCCTGCGACCGTGAAATACTCATCAGCCTTTCTGGAGACTACACGCTTGTACTGAGACTTTTCAGCGCCTCAGCCAATGCGTTTCTCGTCACAGAAGAAGGGACTGTTGCCGATGCCTGTATTGCCGGAAAAACCCTTATCGGAACTGCATATCGCGATAAAGCCGACCGATCGTCACCTGATATCATCAGGGAACTCGAACGGCTTGCACAGCAGAAAGAACGATTTTTTGCACTTGTCGGAATCGCTGAAGACAGTAAACCGCAACTGTCCCCAGGGTCTCTGCCAGGCTTCGACCAGGCAATGCTGCGCACCCTTTCCGAACGGGCAGGAGAAAGCGGCGATCCTGAGGATGTTTTCGATGCCTTCAGGGACATGTTCTACGAACTGCTCGATCCGTTGCCGCAGACCGGACGAACACCGCAAGGCAAACCGCTCTTCAGCATCCTGCACAGGCCGCTGCCTGAGAGCCGAAGGTATGCATCTGTGCTCGAAGGGCTGAACCGATACAGCTCGGCCATGTGGAGCTGGCTGCACGCCATGCAGGAACGGGGCGAGTTCGAAACGAAATTGCGGCAGCAACTGCGAAAAATCGAAAAGGAACTCCAGGAGCACGATCCCGGGATGCTTGCCGGACAAGCCGATGATTATCAAACCAGAGGGCATCTGCTCATAGGAGCTCTTTCGTTTGAACGCACTCTGTCGGACAACATAACCGTACCCGACATCTTTAATCCGGACCAACCGGATATCTCCATCAGCCTGAAACCCGAACTTTCTCTCAGCGACAACGCGGCGGAATATTTCAGAAAAGCCGCCAAAACGCGGGAAAAAATAAGAACCATGAAACGGCGAAAAACAGAACTCGAAGAACGCAAAGCCCTGCTTGAATCGCTTTCCGGAGAAATCACCTCCCTCCTTTCCCCAAAGGGAATAAAACAATTCCTCGAAGCCCGCAGATCGGAATTGCGGAGAACCGGCATAGAGCCGACAAAAACCGCTTCCGGAATTACCTCCCGATTCAGAACCGTTAAACTAACGGCATCGGCCACGCTCTATATCGGCAAAAACGCGACTAACAACGATCATCTCACATTCTCTTTCGCCAAGCCGAATGATATCTGGCTCCATGCGAGGGGCAGTTCAGGGTCGCACTGCGTGCTGCGCGGTGTCACCCTCCAGCAGAAAGAAGAGATCCGAAGAGCCGCGGAGTATGCGGCAAGATACTCGGCCGCAAAACATTCCGAACTGGTGCCGGTAATGTATGCACTGAAAAAACATGTGCGCCGTTCGAAACGGCTTGCGCCAGGCCAGGTACTGATCGAACGGGAAGAGGTTATCATGGTTCACCCTGCAACAGAAGCGGATTGAGCGGGTTTTTGCGCTTTTACGGAACGATATACGGTTTTATTTCCTTACCTTAGGGAGGACATGCAACCTGACCGACGGCACAGCCCGATATACGGAACCGGTAATAACACATGGCCAGACAATGGAAAACTATAAACTTGTGCTGCCCGAACACCTTAACCACTACGGGTTTCTTTTCGGCGGCAACCTTCTGAAATGGATTGACGAGGTAAGCTATATCGCCGTCACGCTTGATTATCCCGGCTGCAACTTCGTTACGGTCGGTATGGACAAGGTTGAATTCCGCAAAAGCATCCGGGGCGGCACCATCCTCTGCTTCGTAACCGAAAAAAGCCGGATCGGCGATACATCGATCGAGTATACAGTAAACGTCTATAAAGACAGCATCGAGACAGGAGAACGATTAATCGTCTTCAGCACGAATATCACCTTTGTCTGTCTTGATGAAAAAGGTCATAAAAAAACCATCTGCGGCAACGAAAGATGACGAAAATATGGAACAGTTCCGAACGATTCGATCGTTCCGCGGCGCAATGGGATGAAAACCCTCGCCGAAGAGCACTTGCAGAACACGTTGCGAAAGCCATCATGGAATCAGTAACACCCGAATCTTCAATGCGGGCAATGGAATTCGGCTGCGGTACCGGCCTTGTAACGCTGGCGCTGGCGCCATATCTCAAATCCATTGCGGCCATAGACACATCGGAAGAGATGCTATCCGTGCTGCAGAAAAAAATCGAAACACTCGACATCCGCAACGTTCAGCCGATTCTGGCAGACCTTGTGCACGATACCCTCAGTCCTGTACCATCCGAAAGCATTGACTTCATGTGCAGCAGTATGACCCTGCACCATATAGCCGATACTTGTGCGCTTCTTGAAAAACTATGCGGGCTGCTCCGCCCCGGCGGGACACTGGCCATGGCCGACCTTGACCGTGAAGACGGATTCTTTCATGACGACGGCACCGAAGAGGTGCATCACGGCTTCGAGCGTCCCGCGCTGCAGGCCATGCTTGAAGGAGCCGGCTTCCGGAACGTCGCATTCCGGACGGTTTGCGAAGTAAAAAAAAACAATCGCGCCGGAAGGGAAGCCGTGTACCCGATCTTTCTTGTAACCGCCATTAAAGCATAACCATACGCCAACGCAAATGCCTTTCAAAGCCGTTATTTTCGACCTTGACGGAACGCTGCTCGACACGCTTGAAGATATCGTCAACACCCTCAACGTCGTGCTCGAAATGCATAACTACCCTACACACAGTCTCGATAAAGGACGATATCTTGTCGGACACGGTATGCGGGAACTGGTCAGAAAAGCGCTTCCTGAAAACACGGCGACGGAAAAACTGATCGACAGACTGCTTAAGGATCTGCTGAACCATTACAGCTTTAACTGGAACAGAAACTCGAAACCCTATCCCGGCGTCGCCCAAATGCTCGACGACCTCACCCGACAAGGGCTGAAAAAAGCCATCCTGTCCAACAAGGCCGACGCTTTCACGCAGCTCTGCGCACAGGAACTGCTTGCGGAATGGTCATTCGACGTGGTAATGGGCCATCACGAAGCAATTCCCCACAAGCCCGAACCGGAAGGAGCGCTGCTCATTTCCGGAATGCTGGAAAACGCACCGGAGGATATTCTGTACGTAGGAGACAGCGGCATCGACATGCTGACCGCATCACGAGCAGGTATGTACCCGCTCGGAGTGCTCTGGGGATTCAGACCAGCAGAAGAACTGCTCGAAAACGGCGCGAAAACGCTGGTTGATAAACCGGAAGAAATATCGAGGTTTCTGGGAATTGCATGAATATACCGAACATTCCGGATAACTCTCCCGGGTTCTTCTCAGTAACAGCAGCAAGAACAAGGATATAAAGTGCGAAAATCCGCTTTTATGGTTTCCCGGTATCCCGACTCCTGACTCCCCCAAAGCACGCAACTTGAGCCGGAAAAGAACGTCCGCTACTCCTGTGTCTTTCCCTAAAAAGTCACCGTCACCCCCAAAAGCGGCACCGGCTCTGAAGACTCGGCGTAACCGTGCTCCATCCGAACCTCTTCATCGTTGATCATGTTGCCGACAGCCAAACCGACGGCGGTTCCGATGGCGGCTCCGACGATGGTATCGGAAAGCCAGTGCTTGTCGTCGTAGACTCGCTGCATCGCGGTAAGTGTCGAAAGAGCGTAGAGCCCAACTGTCGCCCATGGCCTCTTTATTCTGGTGCTGAGAGCGGAAGAGACCGCAAAAGCAGAAGTGGCGTGTCCCGAAGGAAACGACCAGTTCGGATTTTCAGTCGCAAACAATGAAAAACGCGTGTTCCCTTCCTGTTTGAACGGACGACTCCGGCCTGTCGTGGCCTTGAGCACACCGGTGATCATCATTGCGAACGTATGCGCTTCGAGAACCGCTCTGCCGGTCAGCCGGACATCGTCAGCACCTGCAAGAATTCCTCCGAGATAGATCAGCGACCCAACTCCATAACCGGTACGAAACCGGCCATAGTAGTCGCCGACAGGCATTACCGTATCAAGAAACGGAGTGTGATGGTTCAGAGCGAAGTCACGGACCGGTTCGTCAAAAAAGAGCGTCGACAAGGTTGCCGCTCCGGCTATGGCAGCAACCCTCATCCAGTCGCTGTCGTCGAAATGCGCCGGCGAAGAAAACACCCCCCTGAAATCGCGATAAAACCCTGTGGCGTCCTGTGAGAACATATCACCGGTACTTTCGCCCCTGCCTGTCCAGGGACAGCATAGCTGCAGAATCGTAACAGCAAAAAAGATAAACCTGATTACGCCCTCAGCAGCTATGCTGCGGAAAGCGGACATTTTGCGGTGAACGCTTAACATAGGCCGCATGTTATAGTGAAAAATCCATATCCCGGCCTTGAGTGTCGGCCGATTTTCAGAATGTACTTTTTTTATGGATAATACGACATCGATCACAGAGAAGGCCGCAGATTACGTATTCAGACTGTTCAGGGAAAAAGAGAACGGCTGCTGCCCATATCACAATTATGCACATACCGCTGAAACCGTTGATACCTGCCGGGAAATAGCTGAAGGTATGAACGCGACGGCGTCAGAAACAGAGATTCTCATGCTCGCTGCCTGGTTTCACGATACCGGCTGTCTTTTCGGTATCCGGGATCATGAGCAGAAAAGCACTGAAATCGCAAAAGATTTTCTCAGGGAAAACGGTTATCCGGAAGAAGATACCGAACAGGTATGCCGCTGCATCCTTGCAACGAAACTGCCGCAACAACCGCGTTCAATGCTTGAAGAGATCATCTGCGATGCCGATCTCTCACATCTCGGAAAACCCGGATACCGCCAGAAAAGCGAGCTTGTAAGGCTTGAACTGGAAAAAAATGATAACAGAAGTTTCAGCGATATCGAATGGCTGAAGCTTAACATCGACTTTTTCAACAGGAACCCGTTCCGAACGAAATATGCAAGCCTTGCTTTCAATACCGATCGAAAAAAAAATCTTGTTGATCTGCACCAGCGGCTGAGAAAAAAAAACAGCGCGGAAGAAGATGATGCGGGGAGGAATCGGGAATCGGAGGAAAAGCAAAAGAAAAAAACAAAAGGCAAGGACGTGCCGGAAAGAGGCCTCGAACGCAACATGGAGGTCTACTACCGAACCTCGTCAAGAAACCACGTCGATTTCAGCGCCATTGTCGATCATAAAGCAAATATCATGATCCAGACAAATTCGCTCATTTTTTCGATCATCATATCACTTCTGGTCAGAAAACTCGACGAATTTCCTGAACTGGTGGCGCCGACTTTTGTGCTGCTGCTCAGTTGCGTAGCAACAATCATCACATCAGTGCTGGCAACAAGGCCGAAAGTGACGAGGTCAAATACCACCCTGGAAAGCATCAGGGAAAGAAAAGCAAACCTTCTCTTTTTCGGGTCATTCATCAACCTCCGCCTTGATGAATTCGAATGGGGCATGAAAGAGATGCTGAATGACAAATCGTACTACATCGACAATATGATTCGCGACACCTATTTCCTGGGGAAAGTGCTTGATTACAAATACAGATTCCTCCGTCTGTCCTACGATATTTTCATGATCGGACTGGTTGTATCGATCGGCCTTTACGCCTTTGCGTTCATGAAGTGAGAGCCGCTCTGTCTTCCGGCATAAACGCATCGATACGGTAGAGACAGATATCCTGCAGTCGGCCTTTAAGCTTCAGACAACCAATGAACTCAGTATTGAGCTCATTGAGGTTCTTAATGGGAAAAAGGAGGAACAGCTCTTCGGAAACAAGAAGGCTCGCATGATGAGCCACACACTCGGCCTGGATTCTTGACGCGGTATTGACGGTATCCCCATGAAAAACCACCTCTTTTTTCAGATCGCCTACCTCCCCGGCAATCACTTTTCCGGCATGCATGCCGGCTTTGAACTTCGGCTTGTAATGATAAGCGCTCATGTACTTGTCGGAAAGCTCCTCCATCTTGCTCTGGATATCGAAGAAACACCGCACACAATTTATTTTTTTCGCGCCCTGCCTTATATCCCAGGTCACAACGACAGCATCTCCGACATATTGATAGACCTCCCCGGAATACCGTGAAATAATATCCGAAATATCGTTAAACACGTCGTACAGCAGATCGTGGTAGCGTGCATGGCCGATTTTTTCGGCAACCGCCGTCGATCCGTACAGGTCCATGAACATGAACACCCGCTCTTCCTCATGAGGAATACGATAACGGTCCGTCACCGTATCGAGAATTTTTTTTTCACCTACACGACTGACAATCAGATGAAATGTCCGGATGGGAAACGAAACAAAAAAGAGAAAAAGCAGCAGGGGAATACTTTCGATATGCATGAAAAGATAAAGGGATGCTTCAGGATCGCCGTATCCTGGAACTGAAACAGCGATAACCGTATGCTCTACAGCTGTAAAGATAAAAAGACCGGTCATTGCAGCAAGCACATAAAGCGCCGTACCCGTCAGCAACGACCGGAAAAAGCCGAGGTTTTTCGTCAGTCCTGTAACAATATAAAGGTTGGCTGCGGCAACAGTCAGACCGGCAGCCAGGGCAAGTGAAAAAAAATGAAAAACAGAGTGCGCATCCTGAGAAAAGGGGTAAACAGACATCGTTTTTCCTGCAACTGTCATCAGGAGAAAATAAGCGATGAACGCCATCAGATATTCGGCTGTGATCCAGAATGCGGTTACTGTTTTCTGTATGGTCTTGTTTTCAAACTTCATCGACATAATGTATTCAACTCGAAAAACGGCAATCCTTTTTTGCAATATCTGCAATAAAAAAGAAAAGAAAAACCCGGATCGCTCCGGGTTTTTTCCCCATCAAGCACTTCCTGCCCATATCGACAATACATGTTTCTTTGATCTCACAGGTTTTAATACTGCTGCAATCATGAACAAAACAGCTGGTATTGTTCTGATGCGAGGAGTAACAACCAACAGAAAAAGAGATTCGTACAACGGCTAAAAGCTGAAACCCGTCCTGAAATAAATCCCGTAATCATCCATCAGGCGTCCATCGTCAAAGCCTCTGGCGTAGACGATACTTGCACTGTATCTCGATTCGATAAATCCGAACCACATACCGCTGCCAGCAGAGGTATGCCATGCAGAGGAGTCTTCTCCATCGAGAAAAACCCTGCCGGTTTCCAGGAATGCAATCGGCCCGTAGATGACAGGAACGAGAAACTTGAAGGAACCCAGATAGAGACGCAGTTCAGAACCTGCATAGAGCGATGCGTCGCCGGAAAAACGCTGCCTGTCGTAGCCTCGGAGCGAAGTCGATCCTCCGAGATAAGCCGCTTCCCAGAAAGGATAGTCGCCCCAAAGTTTTTCTCCTCCGATCCGCAGCACCAGACGGGAATATCCGGGTGTCGAGAAGGGGATATAAGTACGCACTTCTCCACGCAATCTCGTAAACGTTTCGTCATTACCGAAAAATTCCGGATAGTGGCTCGCTTCCAGATCCACAAGCATGCCGCTTGTAGCTGAAGTGGTACCTCCCCCTTCGCTTCCGGCAAGCCGTCCGGCCTGCTTGCGGGGAGAAAGCTCCACATAATCGCCGCTCTGGCGGGAATCGTAGTGAAACCCTATATGGAAACTGCCGGAAAAATCAGTGTCGATACCAGGAATGTCTGCACGATTGAGATCGATGAACGAACCCGGTTCGATATCAAGATCAACCCATTTTGCTCCGAATCCGGCGCTCCAGCGGTACTGTCTGTCCATCGGGTAACGCAGCGAGACCCTGATGCTCGTCATCTGGTTCAATAACTCGAAATCATCCTCCCTCATGCCTGAACCCCTGAAGTAGTTTTCATTGCCCAGACCATAAAAGTTCATCATATCGAGACCCGAGGTACCGGCTTCCAGAAGAAGACTCGCATTACGGAACAGTGTCCTGAAATCTCCCCGGTAGTACAACTGGTAACGAAAATCGTCGCCTGCTGCCACCCCTCCGTTAAGCCGCATGTTGTAACGATAGGGTTCCGACCTGAAGCCATAATCCTCTACCGAAAATCCCCAACCGAGATACGGCCCGTAATCCGGCGAGTAATTAAGATCGACGCCGGTAATGTTGGCAACGACTTCCTGTCCCGAATCCCTTGGTCTGAGATCGTATTTATCCTTGTCTTCCTTGGGTTCCGGCTTGGCCTGATGCCGGTCAACAACCGTATAGCGGGTACCGGAAAATTCCGACCGGTCGCCATGATCATAAAAAAAAGTCATCTTTTCGGCCGTCCATGGGTATCCGGCAGCAGGTTTTTCTGTACGGTCTTCGAACCTGTCCGCACCCTCACCTCCGATAACCCTTACCTTGAGGCTGTTTTTAACCACCGGCCCATCAACAAGTACAGCATCATCGCCGTCTCCGAGATAGAGGCGAACTTCCCGGGTTTCACGGGGATCGAACACCCTCCGGTAAACGGACTGCCCTGAAACCTCCCCGGGCAAATCGGCTTTACGGAACACGGAAACCTCTACCTGGCCATCCTGAAGACGATGAACTCTGGCAAATTCGGGTTTATCGCTGGCGAATACATCCACATCCTCTGCGTAGAGCAGATAGAGTTCCTCAGACGCTTTGCTCAGGAGATCCCGTCTGGATCGCAAATCCCGTTCGAGAAGCTCTCCTTCCTTTGCATACATTGCCGGCGGCATCCTGCCGACAGCGCGCCCGATGACCTCATCGGTCAGCTTCATCTGCAGTTCTGCAGTCACGGCATTCCATTCATCCCTGCCGATTCCCGAAAGCAGCCTCCGGTCAAGCGGCCTGCCGGACCAGCTCAGATATCTGATGTCCGCATACTTCCCGCCGAAACCCTCGATCTGGGGAATGATCTGGGTAATGATCCACGAAAAGATTCCATCCTGTCGCGAAAACGCATTATCCCTGTCGCGTGGAACAGGAACCCATACAGTAGCCCCTTCTTTTTTATAACCGGCCCATCGCCACTGATCGGAGTGACGATCCCAGTCTCCAATGAAAAGGTCGATCAGCCTGGCGCGAAGAAAGGCCCTTGCATCGATCCTGTTTGCACTGTCATCTTCAAGGTTGTCGAAAACCTTGTAGGTTCCGGATACTCTATCGGCCGCCTTGAAGCCGGCTCCGGGTACAGAGCTCTGTTCGGGATGTTCCTCGATAGTTCCGACCAGACCGGCAAATTCATCGTAAAACTGCCCAAGAAAAGCCTTGTCGTAAGGCATCACGACAATTTTCGGAGCGACATTGCAGACTCCCGCAGCATCCAGGAGAGGAGGAATAATCTGACCTGAAACCGGATTCGATGTGCTTACCTGATCCTGTACGACATCGGACACCACGGTATTTCGCAGTTTGGGAGGCATTCCCCTCGCCGGGTCCTTGTCGAGCGTTCTGAAACGGTACTCCTTGCCGTCCGAACCCCTGAAACGAAGACTGACAGTCTGAAAACCGCCACCTTTTTCCAGCGGAGTCAACCCGCCGGCAAAGGTTCCGGGATCGAGAACAGGAACTTCGACCGGTGTTGTCCAGAGCGATCTCCAGTGTTCGCCGAAAATAAGGGTATGCAGGGCACCGGCCTTATAATCCGCCCCGGGCACAACAGTGACGAGGCTGCGACCGGCAACACTTTCAAACGGTATTTTTGCCGGCTGAGCCTCAACGATGGCCGGATGCAGGATCGATGGGCAAGAAATGACAAACGCACAGGCAATACCTCTCAGAAATAAATTCATGGCAGGATCTCGTTGAAATGAAACATCCGATAGACGACAAAGAGAAAAACAGGAAAACAACGGAACCGGATGACTATCAGAAAAGAAGATAGCCAATCATGGAACAAGAGCAATAAACCCGGAAAGAATACAACAGTAAAGCAATAATGAAACGTTCTTTATTACACGTACACAATAGAATTGGTTACCATTCATTCTCGGAACCTGTAGACGGCAGCTCTTCCTCGCAGCATATCTTCGCTGCTTATCAGCAGAGAGTTGTCAGGCAATACAGCTACACCTTCCGGTTGCGGGTGATATACCGAAGGGAGGCTCTGCAGATCTATCAGGGAACCGGTACGGTAATCGATTTCTGCAATAAGCCTTGAACCCGACGAAACAATGATAAAATTGCCCGAAAGAGGGTGTCTGGTTATCCCCGAAGGCCTGAAGCCTTTTTTTCCTGCAGATTCGGCAACATGCCGGGCATCGATAAAAAAACGGGCTTGCCGGCTGAGTTTGTTTGCAGTGAGAGAAAACGAATAAACAGGGCGAGATGCCGATTGGTCGAAGGGTTTCTTGCCTGCGCTCCCTTTGCATGCGAGCAGAAGCGAAGCAGTCGAAGGGTCATGACACAACCCTTCAACTTCATACGAAGAACCAATCCCTGTCTTATAGACAATGGCCTGCACCGATTCATTATCCCTCCCCTCGCGGAACTCATAGAGTTTCCCTGAACTGGTAACCAGAAAAAAACGGTCCCCGGCTATGGCGATATCTTCGAAATCGTCTTCAACTCTTCCATTTCCAAACCAGCGTCTGGTTACCACATGAAATCGCTTGATGACCGTTCCGTTCGAAGGATCCAGTTGATAAATCGTCGAAACCTCGTCATCATGCGCAAACAGTTTTCCAGTCCGGGAAACCGCGACACCGGATATTTCTCGAAGAGACGTCGGCAGGACAAGCTGACGGAATGGCTTGCCCGCAAGATCGTAGCGGTGCAACAGACCGGGAGCATCGGATAAAACAGGATTAACCGGGCAAAGAATGAAAACGGCGATTGCGAACAGTGTCGAAAACCGATGAAGCGTTCTTTTCATAATAAAACATCTATCCGGACAAAAAAACTGACATGGAGATCTCGTCATGCGAGCAGATGAATACGGGAAAACACGTAATCGAGATGGTCCTCATTAAGTACGATACGATAATACCCTGAATTCCCGAGTTCCTGGGGACGGTTATCCCGATCGCTGCTGAATTTTCGGCTCTGCTTGCCATTGAACCAGTATACCAGACGGATGATGTTTCCTTCGATTTCAAGAGCGGTGATGCCCCGTTTGCCGATAGCACAGCCTGAATTGAAAACACTCGGGATGGTCAGCGTATTGTAAAGACCGCTTCGCAACCCTATTTTTTTGCCCTGCTTGTAACAGGAATCCAGTTCTTCTTTTAGTGAGTCTATTTTTTCCCTGATAGAAATTCTTTCTTCTGTTTTCGCAGACGGATAAGCCCGGCATAGTTCCTCGATGCGATAGTTCAGATAATCGACTTTCGAGAGTGATTCAAAAAGCGGCCGGTGGGTGTGGCCGATAACCGATACGATCTTTGCGTTATTGGAAAAGTCGTAAATGGATTTCTCTATAGCAAACCTTCTGCGGCTGTTATAGGCAATTGAAAAATTCCGGATACCTGCCGGCTTTGCGATATAACGAAGAAAAAACACAACTGAACGACTGACGAGTGGATAGGTTTCCCAGAGCAGGACCGACGCCTGATGGCCATGAAAAAGCAGCAGGGTCTCTTTTCCGTAAAAAAACCTGAGCGCTTCGATCATGTAAGGAGCAAGCCTGTAGTCCCGGTCGTCGAGCAGAGCCGCATCATGGTTGCCGTAGGTTTTATAAAAAAAACCGTTGTGCTCGAACTTAAGAAACAGATCGTAAAACGCATTCCACTCTTCGGTAATGCTATGGAGGGAAAATTTGAACAACTCCTCGATATCGCCGTTAAGTACCAGGCTGTATTGGCCGGGATAATAAAAATCCGCAAGCATGGTCTTGACGAGATCGGCGTTACGACGGAATTCGTCGCGCCGCCCCCCGTTGCCCATATGCAGGTCGCTGAGAATCAGAACTCTTGAGGAGCCGTCGAGAACTACAGGATGGGCATTGCCAAGAAGGCGTTCAAGGTGAGGATGTTTCTTGTGATGTGGCTGCATTGCGTCTGCGTGTACCTCCCTGTTACTCCGAAACCTGCCGATAAACCCCTTTGAGTCCGCCTAATCAGTGCGTCTCCGTTCACTCTCAGGGATTTACACTGGGATATAATTAATTTTTTTCTCCCGACAAACTGTCGTGGCACACTCGGAAAAGAAACTCACCCCCCCTGCCTGCTCCATACAACCGCAAATCCGGAATAAAACTCTCAACCATGCAATATATAATGGTTTCATCTTCTGTTTCTGTTAACTTACCGTGAACTGACCAACTCCTTCGATGCCATGCAGTAACGAATACATAAACGAATATACTGCAAGTGCCGTTAAACCCGATATTCAGGAAAAAGGGAGATACCGGTAATTTTGCAGCCCATGGCACTTTTCACCCAACCCTTTTCACCTTGCATCTTTTGGCATCACCCGAACGATTCCGAAAAATCCGTCAGATGCTGAGGCATCGCCAGACAAGCCTGACTGTTGTCATGGACAACGTCAGCAAATCCCACAATCTTGCCGCAATCATAAGAACCTGCGATGCTGCCGGCATCCATGAAATACATGCCATATCATACCGTAAACACATCTTTTCACGACATAATGCGGCAGCGGGATCCAGCAAATGGGTCCATATCAATCTCCACCATACCATAGAAGAAGCCTACAGGCAATTACGGAGCGAAGACAAACAGATTCTTGCCGCAGCTTCCGGAGAACAGAGCGTTGATTTCAGGGAGATCGACTATACCCGACCAACAGCCCTTGTGCTTGGCGCAGAATGGGACGGCATTTCGCAGGAAGCGGTACTCGGAGCAGATCGATGCATCAGAGTGCCAATGTTCGGCATGGTTGAATCGCTGAATGTTTCGGTAGCCGGAGCCGTAATCATCTTCGAAGCTCAGCGGCAACGACTGCTGCAGGGCATGTACGATAAGCCCTCGTTGAATGAAAAGGATTTGAACGGCCTGCTCTTCGGGTATACCTACCCTCGACTTGCAGATCAGCTCAGGGAAAAAGGAGCCGCCTATCCGCGTCTTGATGACGAAGGCTTTATCGTTTCTCCCGATACGTAACAGCTCCAGCATCCCGAGCGCCTCTGGTCGCCAAGATGGCTGTGCAGCGCATGAAGCAACTGATCGATCTCCGAAAGAAGATGTCTGTGTTCGAATGCAAGGGCTATAAGAAAAAGCGGAAAGGAAATATGGTCCCGACGCAGTTTTCGCAGCACATTGCCCATAGCCCGAACCATCACCGGGAAAAAACGATGCTCGACCTCTTCCGGCAGGAGCCGCTCCTCAGGAGACGATATGTTGCGATAGTGGCAGGAGAAAAGAAAATCCTCACTGTCTGTCCACTCGATTTCGATTCTGAACGGTTTTATCTCATCCATAAGTTCTCGCCTGTTTCCGATAGAATAACTGAAGGCCGATAGACTTATGTTAAGCAACAGAACTGGTGCAACCCGTCAGATTTCTGTTACATTTCGGAAAATCCTTCAACTGCCAGAAACCGGAAACAGGCGGCAAATTCGGCAACCCTTGCTCATCGCTTCGTTATTGACGAAGAAAGACTTCGATAGTATCTTTCCTTTGTGTTGACAGTAAAGACATTTCAATAACATAACTCCATATCATCATGTCATTGCAAATCACAGATGCATGCACCTACTGCGCAGCATGCGAATCCGAATGTCCCGTCAACGCGATCTCGGCCGGGGACGATATCTATGTTATCGATGCGGCAACATGCACCGAGTGTGAAGGATTTGCCGATTCACCCGCATGCGTGGCTGTATGCCCGGCAGAATGCATCGTACAGGCATGAACCACAGCGGCGGGAGAGCCGAACAGCTTTCCAGCCATCGAGCTCTCTCGCCGTCCAACCTGAAAAAGCTGTGCCGTTACCGGATAGACTCCAGAAAACGTTCCGCATCGACTGCTGCCATGCATCCTGAACCGACTGCTGTCACAGCCTGGCGGTAGGTGTAATCCTGCACGTCGCCGCAAGCAAAAACGCCAGGAACACTGGTAGCTGTCGAGGATTTTTTCGTTTCGATATAACCGTAATCGTCAAGAGAGAGCTGGCCTTTGAAAAGACCGGCATTCGGCTCGTGACCGATCGCCATGAATACACCCTCGCAATCGTGTTCGCTCAGTTCTCCTGTTCGGACATCTTTCAGCCTGATTCCGGTAACCTTGATTCCGTCACCAAGTATCTCATCGACGACGGCATTCAGAACAGTGCTTATTTTCGGATTCTTGCTCGCCCTGAGGCTCATGATTTTCGATGCGCGGAACTCGTCCCTCCTGTGTACAAGTGTCACCTCGGAAGCGAATCTTGTGAGATAGAGGGCTTCTTCCATGGCCGTATCGCCACCACCGATCACAAATACCCGGCTATCCTTGAAAAAAAAGCCGTCGCAGGTAGCGCAGGCAGATACGCCCTTTCCCCTGTAACGATTTTCAGACTCGATACCGAGCCATTTCGCATTGGCGCCTGTCGCGATAATAAGGGAACGGGCAAAAATCTCCCGACCGTCATCCAGAACAAGCGAAAACGGGCTTCGTGACAGGTCGGCTTCCATAACACTTCCATAGACAAATTCGGCATTGAACCGCTCTGCCTGCCGACGCATTCTCGACATGAGCTCAGGACCGTTTATGCCTTCCGGAAAACCAGGAAAGTTCTCGATATCGGTGGTTATCATGAGCTGGCCGCCCGGCTGCATACCCTCGATGACAAGAGGTCCGAGGTTGGCCCTGCCGGTATAGATAGCCGCAGTATACCCCGCAGGACCGGTTCCGATGATGACCACATCCCGAATTTCCTTTTCCATAATAGGTATATATCAATGGCGTTGATAAAAAAAATCCCGGCAGGAGGCTGCCGGGACGCATTGAAAGCTGTAAAGAATCAACCGATATATTCGTCGATTTTTTTTGCAATCATGTTTTTCGGCATCGCGCCGACCATCTGATCGACGACCTGACCGTTCTTGAATACCAGCATGGTAGGAATGCTGCGGATACCGTACTGGGCAGCAGTATTGGGATTCTCATCGACATTCAGCTTGGCAACGACAGCCTTGCCTTCGTATTCGCCCGCAAGCTCTTCGATAACCGGACCAAGCATCATGCAGGGCCCACACCATGCAGCCCAGAAATCGACAAGCGCGACCTTGTCGGATTCGAGAATCTCGGTCTTGAAATTCTGATCGGTAGCCGCAAGATATTTTCCGCTCATTGTAATGTTCAGTTTTATGTGAAAGTATTATCTAAACTCTATAGCAATACAAGCAACAAGTTATAAAACTAACCAAAAAAAACAAGGCGGGCCGAAAAAACCTTACTGAAGAGGAGCCTCTGAACGTCGCACAGCATACCTCAGCCCGAAATTCTCACATTGTCCGGCCCGAGTATGTCCTCGAGTTTTTCAATCGTCGCTTCCGCAGCATCCAGGGGGGTCCCGCGCGCAAACAATTTCATCATCTCGATATTTCCGTCGCTCTGCACCATCACCTCGAAATCGACCGGCACCGCTCCCCGATGCGCATCGAATACCTTTTTCAGCTCATCAAGCCTTTCCAGCTGCCCCTCCTCATCAGCATCAACCTTCAGAATGATCTTGCGAACCAGACTGCTTCGAACCTTTTTGACCGGAATGACCTCCTTGACAAGCAGTTTGAGCATACCGCCGCCAACCTCCGCTTCTGCAACAAGCATAACGACCTCCTCAGGCTTGAGCAGATACCCGTACTGTTCATAGACGCTTGCAAAAACGGTAAAATCCGCCTTGCCGGTAAAATCCTCCAAAGCCCCGAAGAGCATTGATTTACCCTTCCGATCCTGGTGAGGCTTGACGGAAACTATGACGCCGATGACCTTGTACTGCCTCGAAGGGGTCACCTCCTTGGCATTGAGATGCAGCGTAGCGAAAGCCTCCCAATCTCTCCGATAGGGCGAAAGCGGATGGCGGCTGAGATAAAATCCGACCAGCTTCTTTTCCTGAAGAAGTTTCTCCGATTCCGGCATGGGATCGGCCGGATCGAGATCGGGATAGTGCACATCATCGGTTCCCTCGCCGGATTCAGAGGTAAAGAATCCGCACTGACCGAGCGTAACCGACCGGTTCTGCATTTGCCCGAACCTGATAGCCTTGTCCACGTTTGCCAGCAGCCTTGCCCGGTTGGAATCAAGTTCATCGAGCGCTCCGGCAAGGATCAGGCATTCGAGTGCCTTGCGGTTCATGACACGCAGATCGACAGAGGCCGTAACATCGAACAGATTCAGGTAATCCCGTTTTTTTCGCATCCGTGAAGTGACAATAGCCCGCGCAGCACCGCCAACCTGCTTGATCGCGCTCAGTCCGACCCGGATAAAGGGCTTGCCCCGGAGATCCTCGATTGCAAAAAGCGTATCGCTCTTATTGACCGAAGGAGGCAGTGTCATGATTCCGAAACTCTTTGCCTCGTCAGTCAGATGCTTCATGCGATCGGTATCTCCGATCTCGCTGTTGAGAATCGCGGTCATGAACTCGGCGGTATAGTGCGCCTTGAGGTACCCCGTCCAGTAAGCCAGCACGCCGTATGCCGCCGAATGGCTTTTATTGAATCCGTAACCGGCAAATTCAGCCATCAGCTCGAACACTCTGGTAGCGAGAGTATCGTGAACTCCCTGTGCGACAGCACCGCTGACGAAATCGGCCTTGAACTGCTCCATGATTTCAGGCATCTTCTTGCCCATTGCCTTGCGGAGGTTATCGGCTTTGGCCATGGAGAATCCCCCCATGACCTGGGAAATCTGCATAACCTGCTCCTGATAGACAATGACGCCATAGGTCTCCTTGAGAATCCATTCGAGCATTGGATGCATATAGTCTAAAGCCTCCCGCCCATGCTTGCGATCGACGAAAAGGTCAACGGCATTGCGATGCTCGTCAATTCTTGCATTGAGCGCACCGGGACGATACAGCGCGCTCATAGCGATGATATCTCCAATCTGCGTAGGCTGCAGACGGGTCATGTAGCTCTGCATGCCGGACGATTCAAACTGGAAAATGCCGGCCATCTTGCCCTCCTGAAAAATGCGGAAGGTCTTCCTGTCGTTCATCGGCACCTTTTCAAGGTCGATATCGACGTTATGCCTTTTTCTGATAAGATGCAGCGTCTCGTCGATCACGGCAAGCGTCTCAAGACCGAGATAATCGATTTTCAGAAGGCCGGCAGTCTCGATCCAGTTCTTGTCGAACTGCGTCACAACCTGCTTTTCATCAACAGCGTCAGTACCCTTCAGGCTTCCCGAAGAAAGATCTTCAAGATCTATCTCATCGGCATAACGCCGCACCTCGGTTTCTATCTTGTTCGACACATAGAGCGGAACCTGCTCTTCGAGCGGCCCGTCGGTAATCACCACCGCTCCGGCATGCATCGATACGTTACGGGCCCTCCCTTCGAGAGCATGGGCATACTCGAGCAATGTCCTGGTCTCGGGAGAGCTGTCCGCAAAATCTTTCAGCTCACGGTTTTCGGCAAGGGCCTTTTCAAGAGTGATTCCAGGCTTTCCCGGCACCATCTTGGCAAGTTTGTCCACCACAGGAAGCGGTACTTCAAGCACCCGGCCTGTATCACGGATCGCTGCCTTCGCGCCCAGCGTACCGATAGCTACGACCTTGGCCACGCTCTCTGCCCCATACTTCTCCACGGTATACTCCAGCACCTTCTGCTTGCCGACCGGAGTGAAATCGATGTCGATATCGGGCATGGAAAGCCTTTCCGGGTTGAGGAACCGCTCGAAAAGCAGCTGATATTTCAGCGGATCGATCCTCGTGATACCGGTCAGGTAGGCCACGATACTGCCTGCTGCAGACCCTCTTCCCGGACCGACCGAGTAGCCCATTTTCCTCGACGCTGCGATGAGATCGCTGACTATCAGAAAATAGGAACTGAACCCCATCTTTTCGATAACTCCGAGTTCCAGCTCGATCCGGGCCCGAACATCCTCCTGCGTAATGCCCTCGCTCGACGCATCAGAATACTTCTCCCTGGCGCCCTCCCAGGTAAGATGACGCAGGTACTTCGCCTCGTCTTCGAAGCCTTCCGGCAGAAGATAATGCGGAAGTATGGGATCTTTTTTCCTGAACGCGTAGGTGCAGGATTCGGCAATAATTGACGTATTGGAGAGTTCACCGTGCGTATCCGCAAACAATGCGGACATCTCATCGGCGGTTTTAAGATAATATTCACTGCCCGGCAGGGCCTGCAGATTCTGGCTCGAAAGCTTTTCCTTCGTTCTGTTGGCAATCATTGCCCGGTATCGCCCTGCATCTTTCCGCTCCAGATAATGCACGTTGTTGGTTGCCACGAGCGGCAGGGACAATCTGTCGGCAAGCGCAATCGCAGAAGCATTGAGCTGCTCGTCGAAAGACGTCGCGTGTCTCTGCAGTTCCAGATAGAATCGATCTCCGAACAGCTCACGATAGTAAGCGGCTACACTCTCCGCCTCATGCACCGCGCCGGCAAGCAGGGCCCTGCCGATCCTTCCCGAACAGTAGGACGAAAGGCAGACGAGACCCTCATTAAAGGTTTCGAGAAGTTTTGTTTCGAGATGCGGCATGCCGTTGACGAAACCATCACGAGCCGCTCTGGAAAGCAGAATGCAGAGATTCCGGTAGCCGGTTTCATTCTGGACCAGGAGGACGATAGAGGGAGAAACGGCATTCCTTGAAGAGGAATGCACGGCCGATTCAAGCAGATACAGTTCGGTACCGATAATGAGCTTCACACCGGCTTTTTTCGCTTCGCTGAACAACTCGGGCATGTTGAACAGTGAACAGTAATCGGTAACAGCAACGCTCTTCATGCCGAGTTTCACGCATGCAGCAAAGAGCTCTCCGGGGAATACCGGACTGCTCTGCATGGAGTAATGGGTATGAACGTGGAGATGCACAAATTCCATAACGCTTTCCCGGGCGATTACTGTTCAAAAAAACGCTGACCTGCGGCTCTGCTGGGAAATAGTACAATTTTTTCCGTTCTCCTGCCATCGTGAAAATCGTATCAGCAGGCTTTTTTGAGGCCGTCGGAGCAATTACGGAGAACCGGAACAGCACGGGCAAGCATCTCGTGTTCTTCCGTTAGACTGTAACTGACCCCCCTGACCCGGAATTACCTCATGGAGATCCGTCAGATGGAACAGAAATGAAGCAGCGCCGTTTTATTTGTGGGAATTTTATGCGTCGTGCGGTACAGGCTTACAGTTATCTCGCCATCATAAGGAGCATGCACATGGATCGAAAGCCGGTCGTGCGAAATAGAGAGATCGATCTTCCGTTCATGCCACCGCACTGAAAAGGCGAGACGCTTCCATTTTTTCGGCAGCCATGGCCTCAGCTCAAGCCTGTCCGATTTTATCGAAAGTCCCCCGAAACCGGATACCACCGTCTGCCAGGTTCCCCCCACTGCGGCGGCATGAATGCCCATGGCGGTATTTCCGTGCAGATTGTCGAGATCGAAAAGCGCTGTTTTCATGAAATAGTGATAGGCCCTCACCCTGTTGCCGACGGCAAGCCCCATCATGGCATGTGTACAGTGGCTCAGAGACGACTTGTGTGCCGTACGTTTTTCATAATAATCGTAATTCGCCTTCTTCTGCTCTTCACTGAACGCATGGGGAAACAGATGCATCATCATCAGCACATCGGCCTGTTTAATGAGAGTCGTCGATCCGATATTCCGGTAGGTCACTCCTTTTGGCAGAACGGGATGACCTTTGCGGTCAAACCCTTCGATTACGTGGTCCTTGAGCGAAAAATACCCATCGAACTGCTCGACGAGATGCGTATCCGGATCGATTCTGAATTTTATGCTCCTGCTGACTGAAAGCCAGTCGGCAACCTCCTCCTCGTCAAGACCGATTTTTTCCGAAAGCCCATCAAGAGTGGCGGTATGCTTGCGCGCCATGTACCTGTAAAGCAGAACGGCAAGCCGGAGATGCCATTTCACCAAATAATTGGTATATGCGTTGTTATCGACATGCTCGTGAAACTCGTCGGGACCGATCACCCTGCGTATCTCATGCATACCATCGACACATACCGTCCGGCTGGCCCAGAAGCGCGCTGTCAGAAAAACCATCTCGGTGCCGCAATCGAAAAGGAAATCCCTGTCGCCGGTTACCCGGAAATATTTCTCGACCCCGTAAATAACGTCCGAAACGATATGATCCTCCTCCATACCCGTATAGATAAGTCTGATGGTGCGTTCAAGTTTGGATGCAAACCTCGGCGTCACATCCTCTCCTGTCGCGGCAGACTCCCATGCGTACCTTGCGCCCCTGTAACCGCTCCGCGAGGCGTTCAGGAGAGCGCCCGGAAGCGTCGCATACCGGTAGAGAAGCATGTTTCTGGCTACCGGCGGAAAGTTGTATATGAAAAACGGAAGAATGAAGATCTCGGTATCCCAGAAGACATGACCGAGATAGCCTTCGGAACTGAGGAATTTCGCGCCTATGCTGCCGACGGCAGGTGGCGCGTTGATGAGAAGCTGGTAGATATTGTACCGCAGCGCCTTCTGTGCATGAGGATCGCCCACAATCGTTATATCGGCCTGACTCCATCGATCGCGCCATGCTTTGAGATGAAGTGCGATATGCTTTTCGGCACCTGCACGGATAAAGGATTTCAGTTCGCATATCGAACGGCGGAACATGTTTTCCGGCGGAATCTCACGGCTCGTATGGACGACAACGAGTTTTTCGAATACATAGGTTTCACCCTTCCTCACATCGAGCGTCATCTCGCTGGTGAACTTTTCCCCATAGATTCTCGGCTCGGGATGCACCTGATGACGATGCGGACTGACCAGTTTCCATGATGCCGCTTCGGAGATCCTGATCCCATGCTCCCTTGTCCTCATTTCAAGATACATGAAATTCCTGCCTCGCTCGATCTTTTCGAGCTGCAGGTGCTTCAGACGCTCCTCAGGAAAAAAACCGCGATTCAATACCTCGCCGTTCAGGCCGCTGAATACCCTGACGGGGCCTGAAAAGTTTTTCGGCGTAATGCTGAACCGCATGTATCCCAGATGCATCTGATGCATACAGACGAGTCGCACGCTGTCAATACCGATAATCCTGCCCGCTGGGTTTTTCATGATTGTCGAACGACGCAGCATCCCCTTTTTCATATCGAGCGACTGTTCATGCGAAAGTGTTCTGCAGGTTGACATGCAGAATTTCTCTCCTTCGCTCCATACCGATACGTCTGTCCACATAGGGCACTTTACCAGTTCCTCCACATCGGCTTCCGACTTGTCGTATATGCCGTTGAGATACATACCTCCGGCATTGCCCGGTGGCAGCTCCTCGAGGCTCCCGCGGATGTTGAGATACCCGTTTCCCAGGGTCAGCAGAGACTCGTTGATCTGTATAGTCCGGGAGTTTCTTCGAAATCCCTTTCTTATGATCATCCAGGCATCCTCGGAACGCGCGAGCAGTCTGTCGGATTGACGGTCGGTACCTGCAGGATGCAGGAGTTCAGAAGTTGACATATTTTGCTTTCCCTTCAGCATTGCATCAACATCTTAAAAAACATCGGACTTCAGCTTATTGCCGCTTTTGAATCAGACTTTTATAAAACCGATAAAAGATACAGTTCGTTTGTTTTTAAGAGTACTCACCAAAAAGGAGATCAATCAAAAAAAGCAGATTATGCGACAGCACCTCTTTTTTTCTTATACTCCAGACTGGACACTGTCACTGTTCCCTTACAACAATATTAACCGCCTTCTGAACTTTGGAACAGAACACCTACAATAACTGCCCGATCTGCGGCTTCCCGCTGACAAGCGACAACGCTGTCTGCCCCCGTTGCGGCAATGATATTCTTGAGGACATCACATCCCTCGACGAACAGAGCCAGGAACTGCACCGCATGAATATCGAAGAAAAAAAAGCCGCATGGTATACCCGCTGCATTACTGAAAATCTCGGAGTCTGCGATACTCCCGGTACGGAAGATCTCCCGTGTCCCCGCATTCCTTCGGGAAACCGTCACATATACTGCAGCAGCGAAGAACTCGAATTCCTTGCAACGTGCTCGAAAAATTCCCTCGCAGAGGATAGCGGATTACGCAGAAAGTGGTGGAACTGCCTGAGCGAAGAATGGAAAGAGGTTGTAAAAAACACCCTGAAACTGGTGCGGGAACCGGGCGAAAGCGAACTGCTGGACTTTTTCGCAACAACCCATCTCCGCTGCGATAACCGCCGCGTACACGATCTGCTTCCGGTGCGGATGCTTGATCATCTTCAGCAGCTCCGCTGCGACGAATCGCCGGTGGAACATCTCGACCCTGTTGCCGGTCTCGTCAATCTGCAGCGTCTCTACGCGTTCGATTGCGATATCGACTCCCTCGAACCGCTCAGACGTCTTGTTAAACTGAAGCTGCTCTGGGTATCGAGCACACAGATCACCTCCCTGGAACCGCTCTGCGGACTCCTGAATCTCGAAGAGCTCTATTGTTCGGAAACCCTGGTTTCGGATCTCACACCCCTCAAATCGCTGATAAACCTCGAAAAGTTGAGCTGCTATAAAACGGACATACCAAACATCGCAGCGCTTGAAGGTCTTGAGAATCTCATAGAACTCGGCATCAACAATACTTATGTAGATGATCTTTCGCCTCTTGCCGACCTGCGTAACCTCGAATACCTCCGGTGCAACAAAACCGCTATAGAGTCGCTCGAGCCCCTGCGCTACGTAACCTCACTCAGGGAACTGAGCGTCTCGGTAACCCCTGTTGCATCGATCGAACCGCTGGCCGGGCTCCCCGACCTCGAAGAACTCGATATCGCCAATACGGAGGTACGCTCCATCGAACCGCTCATGCACCTCGTTAACCTCGAAAAACTCGAACTCAGCGTCGGGCAGGTTCCTCAGGTGGAGATCGAACGTTTCGTGGAACTGCATCCCGGCTGCGAAGTCATCCTTAAAAACTGATCTGAAGTTCAGCCCGATCAGAAAAAACACACGACGAAAAAAGGCGGCATTTGATGCCGCCTTTTTTCGTCGTGTCGAGAATCCTCGATGCAATCGGAAAGGTCTACATGAACACAGCAAGCAGAACGCCTGCAGCAACAGCAGAACCGATAACACCCGATACGTTCGGGCCCATGGCATGCATGAGCAGGAAGTTGTGAGGATCGGCTTCGAGTCCCACCTTGTTCGATACGCGGGCCGCCATCGGCACGGCCGAGACGCCTGCAGAACCGATCAGCGGATTGATCTTCTGTTTCAGGAAAAGGTTCATGAACTTCGCCATCAGAACACCGCCGGCGGTTCCAAGCGCGAAAGCCACAAGCCCGAGCACGATGATGCCGAGCGTTTCGAGGTTCAGGAACTTCTCGGCTGAAAGCTTGCTGCCGACGCCGAGCCCGAGGAAAATGGTAACGATATTGATGAGCGCATTCTGTGCCGTATCGCTCAGGCGGTCGACGACGCCGCACTCCTTCATGAGGTTACCGAACATCAGAAAACCGATAAGGGGAGCGGCCGAAGGGAGCAGAAGCGCGCAGAGCACTATAACAACGAGAGGAAAAATGATCTTTTCCCGCTTCGATACATAACGGAGCTGGGTCATCTTGATCTTCCGCTCATTCTCGGTGGTGAGCAGCTTCATGATAGGCGGCTGAATAATCGGCACGAGCGCCATGTAGGAATATGCCGCAACGGCGATGCTTCCAAGCAGAGCCGGACTCAGACGCGAGGCCACGAAGATCGACGTCGGGCCGTCGGCTCCACCGATGATGCCTATCGATGCCGCATCTTTCATGGAGAAGTTGATACCAGGAACATACTGCGAAAGCACAAGCGCGCCAATCAATGCGCCGAAAATACCGAACTGGGCAGCCCCGCCAAGGAGGCTGGTTTTCGGGTTAGCGATCATCGGACCGAAGTCGGTCATGGCACCGACCCCCATAAAAATCAGGAGCGGAAAAACACCGCTCTGTATACCGACGTTGAAGATATAGTATAGAATACCGCCTTCGTCATTGATGAAAGCAAGCGGAATGTTCGAAAGCACGGCCCCCATGCCGATAGGGATGAGAAGCAGCGGTTCGAAACCTTTCGCTATTGCAAGGTATATCAAGAGAGCTCCAACGCTCATCATGAGCACCCTGCCAAGACCTTCCGTCCAGGTAAGTTTGCTGTCGACGATGAGAGCGTAGATTCCGGTACTTTCGACAAGGTTGTCAAACACATTCCGGAGCGAGAGCCTTTCACTCGCACCGCTCGAACCCTGCACGCTTGTAAGCAGTTCCTGCTTTTCGATCTTCAGGAGCACCGCGCCGGCCGGAATTTTGGTGTACTTGCCATACAGGCTTTCGTTGATATAAGTCACATGACCCGATACGCCTGCGGTAACGGTGATCTTGTTGTGGTGCCTGTCGGTGAAAAGACCGAGAAAATCGCCCTGGCGAATATCGTCGCCCACTTTCAGGCTGCGGCTGTCCCTGACCGGTACCTTCAGCAGTTCGAGATTTTCCGGAACCTGCAGGGTTACCGAACCCCCTTCTGTCTTAAAGAATTGCTGAGCATGCCCTGCCGTGGAGAAACAGAGCATGGAAAGCAGAATGAATAGAATTTTACGCATGATGTATGCTTGTCCTTTATAGATTCAGGTGAATTGGTATTTCAGGCAATATACATCAGCACGTCGCCGGTAGCCACGGTATCGCCGACGGCGACATCGATCGAAACCACCTTTCCGCTCTTCGGCGCCTTCACAGGCGACTCCATCTTCATCGCTTCGATGATCACAACGTCGTCACCCTCCTTCACCGTATCTCCCACCTCGACTTCGATGGCCATGACGGTACCCGGAAGCGCTGCCTCAACAGGGGTACCCTCGCCTGCCGACTGAGCCTGAGGGGCCGGAGACATAACAGCTGATGGAGTTACGGATTTCACAGCGCCGGTTCCTTCGACTACCGAAACATTGTAGGACTTGCCGTCCACGGTAATGATATAGTTTGACATACCTGATTTTGCCGGTTTGGCGGTTGATGCGTTCTGGGTTGACTGTTGTTTGGGTGCCGCCTTTGCCGCAGCTTCGGCTTCGACATCGGCCTTGTAGCGAATGCCGAGCGGCTTGTCGCCATTAAGAAATGCAATGCCTTTGGCACCGCAGGTCGCTGCAATGAAAATGTTCTCCTCGGTTACCGGCAGACCGGCTTTTTCAAGCAGCCCCCGGTTATATGCGATACCAAGCTCTGGATTGCGATCGTTGATATCGTGCACATCCTCGGTGGTGGGCTGGAGACCGAGCTGTTCGGATGCGAGGCGAACCACTTCAGGATCGGGTTCAGCCGGAGTACGACCGAAGTATCCGAGCACCATTTTGCCGTAGCTGTCTGTGATCTTTTTCCATGGCCCCTGAACCGTATTGGCGAAAGCCTGCTGGAAATAGAACTGCGAAACCGGGGTTACCGACGAACCAAAGCCGCCTTTGGCCACCACCTCGCGCATGTTGCGGATCACTTCCGGGAAAAGATGCAGCGAATTGTTATCGCGCATCATCTGCGTGTTGGCGGTCAGCGCTCCGCCCGGCATGGGCGAAAAGGGAATGAGCGGATTGACCTCCTTGGCTTCGGGAGGCATGTAGTACTTTTCCATCTGGTTCATGAAAAGCGCCTCGACCTCGATGTACTTCTCGTGATCGATGTCGAGCGTGTAATCGGTACCGCGAAGCCGGTGCCACATGGTGAGGATATCCACCTCGGAGGTGCCGCCGCTCACCGGAGCCATGGCCAGATCGATGATGTCCGCACCGCCCTCTATGGCGGCATAGTTGCAGGCAACGCCCATGCCTGCGGTGTCGTGGGTATGAAACTCTATCACCGTGCCTGCAGGAAGCATTTTCCTCGCCCCCTTGATGGACTCATAGACGACAACCGGAGTGGTTGCTCCCGAAGCATCCTTGAAGGCGACGCTGTCGAACGGAATGCCTGCATCGAGAATTTCGCGAAGTTTGTCGAGGTAGAACTGCGGGGTATGGCAGTAGCTCTCCTTCAGTCCGGGAGGAAGGCCCATGAGGGCTATGACCACCTGATGCTTCACCCCTGCGTTGTGGATGCACTGGCCGGAATAAGCGATGTTGCGCACATCCATCAGCGCATCGAAATTACGGATGGTGGTAATGCCGTGCTTTTTAAACATGCGGGCGTGCAGATCGATGATGTCGCGCGACTGCGATACCAGGCCGACCACGTTGGCGCCCCTCGAAAGCGTCTGAAGGTTGATGTCCGGACCCACGATCCTGCGAGCGGTGTCCATCATGTCGAAAGCATCCTCCTGGCAGTAGAAATAGAGGCTCTGGAAACGAGCCCCGCCGCCGATCTCGAAATTGTCGGTACCTGCCGCAACGGCAGCTTCAAGCGCAGGCACGAAATCCGCAGTTTTCACCCTCGCTCCGTAACAGGACTGAAACCCGTCACGGAAAGACACATCCATAAACCGTATTTTTTTCATATACCTTATCTGGTTTTGTAAGCTGTTTTTAATACTGCTCCTGATTTCCCGAAAAATTACCGGTCACGGTGTGCCTGCACCGCAGCAGCAATCACAGCAGTCAGTCGTGACGAATCGTCAACGGACGGGCCGCCGGCAAAAGCTGCGGTTTTCTTCATATCTTTTTCCCTCTTTTTCCTGCGTTTCATCTCCGCTTCCTGAAGCAGCATTTTTTCCTCTTTGAGCGCATGCTCGCCGAATGCCGAAGAAAGCAGTTTTATGATCACGTTCATAACCACGAGAAAAAGGTATACCGTGAGCATACCTACAATCATGAGTATTAAGCCGTCGAAAACCATGCTGTCTGTATTTAGAATTGTTAATTATTTCCGGATACGAATTTACAGAGAACTCCGCAGTAAAAAAAATCAGGACATCGCTTCAAGCAGGCCGAACGACTCCTCCTCCACCTTCCGATGCAGGCTGTTGCCGTGCGCGTCCATGGTGACGATCGCCGGAAACGAATCGACCTCGAAATGCCACATCGCCTCGGGAACGCCCATCTCTTCGAGAAAATCCACGCCGGTCACCGTACGGATGCACTTCGCATAATACTGGGCAGCGCCGCCAATCGCATTCAGGTAGACCGCTCCATGCTCCTGCAATCCCTTAAGGGTTCTGGGGCCCATGCCTCCTTTTCCGATAATGGCGCGAAGTCCGAGTTTTTTTATGACATCTGCCTGATACGGCTCCTCCCGGATTGAAGTGGTCGGGCCTGCTGCCGTCACCCGGTAGCTGCCGTCATCGTTTTTCAGTACGACCGGGCCGCAATGGTAGAGAATACCCCCTTCGGTATTGATGCCTTCGGGCAGATCGTGATGCATGACATGGTGATGAAACGCATCGCGTCCTGTGTGCATGGCACCGTTGATGATGACGATATCTCCGACCCGAAGGTTGCGGATCGCTTCCTCGGTGACCGGAACCTGCAGAACAACCTCCCTGCCGGTCAGAGGTATGCCCTCGCCCCTGGCCATGCGGACAATCTCGTCGACATCCCGGTAGTGCCACCGGATGATCGAACCTGTCGCAGAATCGAGCGATACGCCAAGACGACGGTAAGCCCAGCAGTTGTAGGCTACAGAAACGAAAAAGCTTGCCGGCACCCTGTGGGATTTGCCGATCTTGCATCCAAGCAGCGTGGTTTTGCCGCCGAATCCCATCGGACCGATCTCCAGAGAATTGGCTTTCTCCAGAATTTCCTCTTCGAGCGCTTTCAGGTCGTCGTCGGCATTGCTGTCGTCAACCCTTCTGAAAAGCTGCTTCTTGGCCAGTTCATATCCGCTGGTACGATCACCGCCGATACCGACGCCGATAAAGCCAGGACTGCACCCCTGGCCCTGTGCCTGGTAAACCGAATGCAGCAGGCATTTGCGAACGCCGTCGAGATCGCGGCCAGCCTTGCCAAGGCCGGGAATTTCCGCCGGAAGCGAGTATTGGATGTTCTTGTTCTCGCAGCCGCCACCTTTGAGAATCAGCTTCACCTCGATCTCGTCACGATCCCAGGGTTCGAAATGGATGACCGGAACGTTGGTGCCGAGATTGTTGCCGGAGTTCCTGCCGGTAATGCTGTCAACGGCATTCGGACGAAGCTTGCCGGTTCTTGTAGCCTCGGCAACAGCCTCTTCGATCTCCCTCTTCATGGCAAGCTGGTCAGCTCCCCTGGGGGTATGCAGGAAAAAGGTCGGCATGCCCGTATCCTGGCAGATCGGCGAAACGTTATCGACCGCCATATCGATATTGACCGATATGGCCGACATGGCCAGTCCCGCCTGGGAAGTCGGATCCTCGCGGTCGATGGCTCGTGCAATGGCTCGACGGACATCCGAAGGAAGATTTGCCGAGGTCTCGGTAATGAGCGACAGTACGGATTCCCTGAAATGGTTCATATGATCGGGAGAAAAAAAATTATGCAATTATCATAGCTGACACAGGATCAGTCCCTTACGGCTTTTTCCGGCCCTGACTGCTTGACGAGAAGCACCGGCACGTCGGCCGTCCTGAACACCGCTTCGGCAACGCTTCCCATCATGAAGCGCACCAGACCGGTTCTGCCGTGAGAACCCATGATGATCAGGTCGGCACCCCAGGAGTGCGCATGGCTTGCGATCACCTTTGCAGCCTCTCCGCGCATGATGTGCATATCGGCTGAAAGGCCTTTCTTTTTTTCCGACATGAGCAACGCCGAAAACAGCTGCGGAATTACCTCGAAAGCATCATCACCACCGACACTCAACCCGTAACCGGCAGCAGTTTTTGCGGCGATATTCTCCGGTGGATGCACATGCAGGAACCTGACGTGAGCGTTAACGCTTCTTGAAAACTCGATAGCATATCGTACCGCCTTGTCCGAAGTTACGGAATAATCCGTGGGACAGAGAATCCGTGAAAGATGAATCATGGCAAGGTCTGAAACGGATGACTGATAACGGAGGATTACTTCTGTTACGGATTTTTAATTTACAATATTTTTTATTGAAAACCGCACCGGAATACCGTAATCCTCAATGCCATATGCAGGAAGGAAAAGGAAAAACAAAAGCGCAAGGCGACCGTTTTCCTTGTACTTGCGTATATTGAATAGCAAAACACCGCAGACACCCGCCGAAGGTGACAAAACACTGAAACGATGTACCCTCTCGCAGAAGCCCTCAGCCATCCCGGAGCCTATCCGCACGATACTTCGCCATCGATACAGGTTGCAGAAACCCACATATCATGGGTATTTCTTACCGGTTCGTTCGCATACAAGGTCAAAAAACCGGTCAATCTCGGATTTCTGGATTTCACGAGCCTGCAGCAACGCGAACATTTCTGCCGCGAAGAGGTTCGGCTTAACCGGCGCTTATGCCCTGAGATCTACATCGACGTCGTACCGGTTACCGCTGCTGATGATGCTGTAAGCATGGGGGGAGAGGGTTCCGTTGTCGACTTTGCGGTAAAAATGGTTCAGTTCGACCGCTCGCAGGAACTCGACCGGCTGCTTGCATCCAACAGGCTTACCGCAGAACAGATCGACAGCATCGTCGAGACGGTCACCGCATTCCACAAGGCCATACCTGCAGCGCCCGACGATTCGGAATACGGAAAACCGGAAATTCTCATACAGCCGCTGCTCGACAATTTCCGCCATACCGCCGAACTGGTTTCCGGCAGTGCGGAACGGCAGATGCTCGAAAAACTGCATCTCTGGGCAGAGAACGAACATCGCAGACTGACTCCCCGTTTTCTTGAAAGAAAAGCTCGAGGGTTCATCCGCCACTGCCATGGAGACATGCATACCGGCAACATGGTCTGGCACCAGGGCCGGGTGCTCATTTTCGACTGCATCGAGTTCAGCCCCACGCTCTCCATGATCGACGTGACAAGCGATATAGCATTCCTCTTCATGGACCTCCGGCACGGCGGCCATCCGGAACTCGCCTGGAGGTTCCTGAACGGCTATCTCTCCGGAACGGGCGATTACGAAGGAATCCGGCTGCTTCGTTTCTACAGCCTTTACCGGGCCATGGTACGCGCGAAGGTAACGGCGATCCGTTACACTCAGGAACCTGACGAACAAAAAAAGCATGCCATACGAGAAGAGCACCTCTCCTACGTACGGCAGGCATTTCACGACACGATAGCGGAAGGAGGGCATCTCATCATCACCTGCGGTGTTTCGGGAAGCGGAAAAAGCACGGCGGCATCAGCAATCGCTCCAGCATCAGGGGCAATCCACATCAGGTCGGATATCGAGAGAAAACGTCTTGCAGGTCTCGGCGCCCTCGAACGCAGCAGCCATGACAACGACGACATCTACGCTCCCCGCTTTACCGAAAAAACCTATGATCGGCTCGCCGATGTCACGTCGATCTGCCTCGAAGCCGGATATCCGGTCATTGTCGATGCAACATTTCTGCGCATGGATGAGCGAAAAAGGTTCAGGGATATAGCCGAAAAACACGGGAGTCCTTTCACCATCATGCATGTTCATGCCGATATGCACATACTTCGCGAACGCGTGAGCAGAAGACTCAGGGAAGGACGCGACCCGTCGGAAGCCGACCTGGGGGTGCTGATGGAACAGCTGAAAACGCGGGATCCATTGACGGAAGAAGAAAAGCGCCTTACGCTGGAAATCGATTCAGGCGAAGAAACGGATTACGGTCTGATCACAGAAAACCTCCGGCACCGCGCCGGCTGACAAAAAAAAGGGAAGCCTGCCTGCCTCCCTTTTTTTGTCAGAAAATCACAGCTCTATACCGAAAACATAGCGAATTCCGTAACCTGCGGCAAAACTGAGCGCCGCAACGATAAAACAGAGACCGACCATCTCGAAAAATCTGCTTTTGAACGGCACATCCCTGGCTACGGCTATATAGAAATTGAAAAAACCTATGATGCATAGCGCTGCGGCGAATGCGATACCGAGGCTCATATAGAGATCGGTAAAAATCAGGTAGGGGGTAATCAGCACCAGAACCGTAAGAATATAGGCAAATCCCGTATAGAACGCCGCCTTGAGAGGATGTTTCCCGCCGGGCTCGGACTTCGTGGAAAGATACTCCGATGAAGCCATGGAAAGCGCAGCGGCAAAACCTGTGATCGAAGCCGTCAGAGCGACAAAAGAGGTATCCTGCAACGCAAAGGTCAGACCCGCAAGCACACCCATCAGTTCGACGAGCGCATCGTTGAGCCCAAGCACGACGGAGCCGGTGTACTTGAGACGATCCTCGTCGAGCAGGGTCATGAGAGCCTGTTCATGCTCCTCCTCGTCACGGATGATGCCGTTAATCTCCTTGAAAGATCCCGGAATTCGACTATACACGTCGTGCGACATCTTCTCGGCTTTCTCCATGAGCTTGATGCCGAAGGTAAACCCGAAAAGCATGCTGACAAAGGTATAGAACCACACTTTCAGCCTGCTCGGAGCGATATCCTTCCGTGTATATGTCTTCCAGACGTTATAGTGCCGCAGTTCGTCATCGGCTATCTGACTGAGAATGCGGCGATTTTTCACGCCGCTCACCTTTCCGGAAAGATGCTTGTAAATGTAATGCTCGGTGATCTCGTTTTTCTGGAAAACCGCCGCATCCCGCGCATCGAAATTCCCGCTCTGTTTCACAAATGTACCGGTTATGGAGTTGAATAAGATTTACACGGCTTACCGCTGCAGCGTCGCCGCTTCGATCAGGTCGTTCATTCTCGAAAGAAAGGCCGTTGTCGAATCGAGACCACCCTCATGCAGAAGCGCACCGTCATAGAGCTGCTCGATAACCGTTCTGATGAGCGGATTTCCGGCATTTGCCATATACATACCCGAAAGGTTCCGGATAATGGGATGAGCCGTATTGATTTCGAGTATCTTTTTCCCGGCAGGCATATCGGCCTGCATCATCTTCATCATCCGCTCCATCTGGCTGTCCAGCGCATCCTTGCCGCTCACCAGCGTAACCGGGGAGCTTACAAGCCGATGCGACTCGACAGCATCCTCGATCCGATCTCCGAGGGTATCCCTGAAAAGGGCAAGTACCGGCTGCAGGAGATTCTCCGGAAGCTGTTCGCTGCTATCCTTTTTCTCTTTCGAAAAGTCAATATCGGCTTTTTCGATGGATTTCAGCGGTTTTTTCTCATACTCGCTGATCGAGGGAATAACGAATACATCGACGGGATCGCTGAGCAGCAGCACTTCGATACCCCTGTCCTGGAAATACTCGAGATTGGGATGTGCCAGCAGCTGCGCACGATTGCTGCCGGAATGATAATAGATCTCTTTCTGCTCTTCCGCCATCCGCCCGATATACTCTTTCAGGGTCACGTACTCTCCCTCGGCAGTTTTCGTGCTCTCGAAGCGCAGCAGCTCTATCAGCTTGTCACGGTTGGTGAAATCCGTATTCAGTCCGATCTTCACGATCGGCCCGAACGCCCTGTAGAATGTGCGGAACTTCTCCGGCTGTTCCCTGGCAAGGGATTCGAACCACGCAAGAATCTTGCCGGTGAGAATCTGGCGGATCTTCGCCATAACCGGGCTCGACTGCACGATCTCCCTCGACACGTTCAGCGAAAGATCCTCGGTATCGACCACGCCGACAATGAAACGAAGGTATTCGGGAAGCAGGTCGCGGCACTCATGCTGGATCATTACCTTTTTCACATAGAGCTGCGGCCCGCGGTTTTCCAGCTCGCTCTGCCGGTAGAGAAGATCCATCGGGGCCTCTTTCGGAAGAAACAGCAGCGCCTTGAAGCTCACCATGCCTTCGACGGAAACATGCAGGTAATCGAGCGGATCCTGAAAATCGTTGGCAACGAATTTGTAGAACTCGTTGACCTCTTCGTCCTTCAGCTCGCTTTTCGATCGCTGCCAGAGCGCTGTCATGCTGTTGACCTGCCTGGCTCCCAGCCGGATCGGAAAATCGACGAAGTTCGAATACTTTTTGATGATATGCTCTACACGGTACTCCTCGGCAAACTCCTTCGACTCTTCCTTGAGCCTGAAGGAAATTCGCGTGCCGCGTCCGGCTTTTTCGATTTTCTCTATCGTGTAGGTACCCTGCCCGGAGGATTTCCACCGGTATCCATTGGAACCGGCTCGGGCGCTGCGGGTTTCGACCGTCACTTCGTCGGTAACCATGAACACCGAATAGAAGCCAACACCGAACTGGCCGATCAGATTGCCGTCCAGCTCCTTCTGCTGCTCCTTAAGCGCCTGCATGAACCCGAGCGTACCCGATTTCGCCACCGTACCGAGGTTTGATATCAGTTCCTCTTCCGTCATGCCGATGCCGTTATCCTCGATCACGAAAGTCTGCTCCCCGGAATCGACTGTTATTCTTATGCCCGGATCGCCATCGCCTTCCAGAAGCGACTGATCGGTCAGAGCGTCAAATCGCACCTTTGCCAGGGCATCGGAAGCATTGGAAATCAGCTCGCGCAGAAAAATTTCGGGGTGGGTGTAGAGCGAATGGACGATAAGGTCCAGAAGCTGCTTCATTTCGGCTTTATATTCGAACTCCTGAACAGGAGAAACCGGGTTGCTGCTCATAATGCGAATTATCTGATGGATTGTGATAACGAATGAAAAACCTGCGGCACAGCGCCTCTCCGGCAGCCGTGCAATCGAGGGGTAAATTTAAGGGAGGAAAACAAATATCGCAAGAATCGAATTAGTTCTCGGGTCTTATCGGTGCCATAAGCGGAAAACAAAAAAGCCGCTTACGTTTGAGGTGTCATAAGCGGCTTTGTATCAACAATCAAGAGTATATGATTTTTTCATTCGTTTTCCTTTGTAGCTTCAAACTTCTTTTTGTTATTACCGTTTACGTACACACTATGAGGCTCCTGCATATTATAATTTGACGTCAGATCGACAATTCGACTCCGATCACTGTCAACAAGCACAAGGAACGTACACCCTACCAGAGCGGTAGGAACCGTAACACCACCGGATTTCGAAAAACCCGAAGCGAGTCCCGCCATAACCCCGGTAGGACCGTTGATCAAACCGGAAAGAAGTGGTGAGAGAGAAAAACCGCTTGACCTGGCATCCACCCCCAACGCATACGTAAAACTGTTCTTGACTGTCAGCAGGGTAACATTGTAACCCTTCAAAGCCTTTACATTGCCTATGTATTGAGCAGCATCATACATCAATGTTGAAAAATCAACCTCATCCGCTTTGTTTTTTTTACTCTGAATCGTAATCGATCCAATCAGTTCACCCTCACCGACACCGGTAAGATTCAAGTAGATATTTCTTTCTTTCTTTTCAGGTTTTGCAGGAAGTGCTGATGCATTGTAGATTATCTTCGTGCCCCCACTGCGCCCGAAGGCAACGTCATGGTATGATGGAGAAAAATAGTTTTTGGAAAGAACAGGCAATCCGGCAACATGGGCGGGCAATCCCTGAAGACTGAAAAGGGTCGGAGAATTTAATGAAACTCCAGGAGTTCCCGGTAAATATGGAATAAGTTGGGGCGCCTCGAAATTCTGAGTTACATGACCCCCGGAGTAGTTGTAAAACAAACCGTCAGCTGCAGCGGTAGCTTTGTTGCTGTTATCGTTAGTGATTGCGCCAATCGTCACATCTGCGAATACGACACTATTCGACATAAGCATCAAGAGACTTAGTGATAATAAAAAACGCGTAATACGTTTCATTGCTCTCCCCCCCCATCTCTTTTAAATAATATTTATGCTTGGCCGGAGAAACCCCGGCCAAGCCTTAGACAGAACAACAGCAAGCACAGCTCCAATTACGGCGTAACTGCAGGAGGAGCATAAGATCCACCGACAGCCAATGCTGTCGCAGCATTGCTCAGATCGATAGTAACCGCACCCGTCGAAACAGCTCCGGTTGTGATCCCTGAGAATGACACATAACCTGAATCCCCACCAGCGGCTGCACCAGCGGCTGCGGCATCAGCTGCGGCTGCACTGCTGGCTGCTAAACCTGCAGCAGCTGCGGCATCTGAAGAAGCAGATGCTGCTGCAGATGCTGCTGCCGCCGCTTCACCGCTTCTGGCCATAGCACCACCTGAACCCATGAATGCAAGATCAGCATAAACAGGAGCTACTTCGCCCCGCTGGATGGCAATCGCTTTTGCTGAAATCTCAATAAGATCGCCAGCTACGGCAGGAGCCTCATATGCCACCGGACCGATATTACCTCCTGCAGCAGGAGCCTTGAAATCAGCTTCCACGCCCCATTTGTTAATGGTCTTGTTGATGTCCACAGTCGTTGTTTTTGTGATGGTTTTACTCGCGTCCACACCAACAGAAACATCCTCGATATCAATCAAACCACTCGAACTTGAGCTTGATCCACCCCTTGCAAAAGAAGTGCTGCTGAAACCAATTGCAGCTACAGCTACCAACGCTGTAATCATTGTTTTTTTCATGATTGATTCCCCCATGTTGTTTTTAAGAGAGTTCTGCGTCTTTACCACGTCTTCATCATGAACTGAACCACCATTCGATAAGGTCTGGTGGTCTGAAGAAAAGAACATTTGCGCTTTGTTATCAAAAGCGCTTATATCTATACCCAACAAAGCAAAAAAAAGTTCCCTGTAAAACAATGCCTATAAAAAAAACAGTCCTTACCCCAAACTCCTTAAAAGACCCAATGCCGCCAACATCAGTTGTAAGCCTCCTTACATGCATAAAAAAAGCCGCAGGCGAGCCGAAAAGGCTCGCCTGCGGCTGAATTTGCTGCCGGCATATCGAAAAAGATTCCCTACACTCTCCGCAGCTTTTTCCTGGCCGCGAGTTCACCGGCATAGACCCGCTTGACACCGTCGCCAAGCGCCTTTTCGATATCGCGTATATTCGAAACAAGCCGCTGCATGCCTGAAAGCTCAACCGATGCGGCCTGGTCGGAGCCCCACATGGAGCGGTCGAGCGTCACGTGCCGTTCGACGAATGTCGCGCCAAGCGCCACTGCCGCCCATGTTGTGGCAAGGCCGACTTCATGGCCAGAGTACCCTGCGGGCAGATCGGGAAAACAGGTCTTGAGCGTGTGAATCATTCGAAGATTCAACTCTTCCACCGGGCAGGGGTATGTTGAATTCGTATGGGCTAAGAGCAGGTTACGATGTCCTGTCTCAAGTACAGCCTGATCTATTTCATCCATGGTTGACATGCCGGTCGAGATGATAAGCGGCCGTCCTGTCCCTGCTGTTTTTTTCAGCAGCGCGATATCGGTCAGCGAAGCGGAAGCCGCCTTGTAGCATGGAGGTTCGAACTGCTCCATAAAATTCACCGCCTCTTCGTCCCAGCATGATGCGAACCACTGAATTCCGTTCTGCCGGCAGCAGTTGTCGATTTCGACATACTCTTCGCGCCCGAACTCCACTTTGTACCGGTAATCGATATAGGTCATCCTGCCCCAGGGAGTATCGCGCTCTATCATGCGCTGATCGGCAGGCACGCAGAGGTCGGGAGTGCGCTTCTGGAACTTGACCGCGTCGCATCCGGCAAGTGCGGCACCTTCAATCAGTTTTTTCGCCACATCGAGCGATCCGTTATGATTGATGCCGATTTCAGCGATGACAAACACAGGGTGCCCGTCACCGACATAGCGGTTTCCGATTTTGACTTCAGCCATGGAAATAATTATTGTCAATTAGTGAATAAATCCGGAAAGGACTGGCGCATACCCAGTCAATGCAAAAATGAAATTCCTTTTGCGGCAATAAGCCATTCAGCAAAATCCCTGAAAGCCCCATATCCGCCTCCAGACCCGCAGATATAATGAACTATTGGCCGGACACAGGGCATCGCATCGCCCGGGCATGCCGTAATACCAGCTTCGGCTATCGCATGAAGGATACCGAGATCATTGACATCGTCACCGATATAGGCAATTTCATGAAGATGCAGCCCCGTCTCCCGGAGGACTTCCTGCAATTTCGAGCGTTTATCCTTCACACCGAGATACAGGTGACGCATCTGCAGTTTTTCCGCCCGCCTGACGATACTTGGCGACACCTCACCGGTCATGATGGCCGTCTCGATACCATACTCCCTCAGCCGTTCCACACCCATGCCATCACGGATGGAATATCGCTTCATCACCTCCCCGGTTTCACTGTAATAGACACCGTTATCGGTAAAGACACCGTCGTTGTCGGAAATGACCAGTCTTATGTTTCGGGCCCTCCTTTCGAGTTCCCCTGCCGCGAGTTCAATCATGGTTCGAAGAGAAAAATATACCGCCTTGCTTTGCAGGCAACATGCATCTGCAAATTCTTCCGTTATGTCGGCAAATATAGAACTTTTACACTTGTTTCAAGCGTGAGGCAGGTAAACGACCGATGCGGTCTTCAGATAATCCGGGTTGTCAACAGGTTATCAACATTCCGTCAACACAACAAAAACCTGAACAGAAAGCAGATATGATGCAAAATGAAGTAACTCAGGAAGGCGGAACCAAAACCATAAAATCATACAGAAAAACAACTTGAAGAAGAAACAGCATAAACATACGTATTTGACGCAATTTGATTCATCACTCGCTATCCTCTTTTGCGGCAATAACTGCAGCATGTTATCAACAAACCCTCAATCCCCGATTTCCTCAAGGTAAAAATAAAAACACGCACGCTATCGAAAACGTAAAATACGGCAAAAAAAACAAAGCCTGCCCTTTTTCAAACGTTAAGGGCAGGCCTGACGGAGAAAACCACCAAAAGAACACTAACCACACATGTTACTTTTATGACAACAACAGCAACCCGCTTTTTGTTCGGTCAGACTCGCAAATTCAGGCTTTTTTCTTTATGCCGCACATTCCGGCAGGATCCACCCAGGCGTCGAACTCTTCTGCGCTGAGATATCCGCTCCTGACTGCCGCATCCCGCAGGGAAATCCTGTCGCGCATCGCAAGGTGAACGATCTGCGAAGCTTTATCATAACCAATATGCGGATTCAGAGCCGTGACGAGCATGAGATTCGTCGAGAGATGAGCGGCAATGACCTCCCTGTCGGCTCGCAGCCCGACGATGCAATGGTCGGCGAACGAACGGCTCGCGTCTCCCAGCAGTTCCGCCGACTGGAGAAAAGCGCTGATTATTACCGGCTTGTATACATTGAGTTCTAGCATGCCGCCTGCCCCGGCCACAGAAAGCGTAACGTCGTTTCCCATCACCTGCGCGCAAACCATTGCGAGAGCTTCCGCCTGCGTGGGGTTGACCTTGCCGGGCATGATTGAGGAACCGGGTTCATTGGCAGGAAGCACGATTTCACCGATCCCGCATCGCGGACCTGAAGCGAGCAGCCTTATATCGTTGGCTATTTTCATGAGGCTTACAGCAATCGTCTTCATGACCCCATGGGCAGCCACAAGAGCGTCATGAGAAGCAATAGCCGCAAAAGCATTCGGCGCACAGGAAAACGGATGCCCGGTAAGCGATGCGATGATGCCGGATGCCTTTGCGGCAAATCCGTCCGGTGCATTGAGTCCGGTACCGACCGCAGTGCCTCCTATAGGAAGCCTGGCAAGCCAGTCGAGGGAACCCTCGAGCATCTCGACACCCTGCCGGAGCTGTGCGGCATATCCCGAAAACTCCTGCCCGAGCGTAAGAGGAGCCGCATCCATCAGATGCGTGCGCCCTGTCTTTACAATGTTGCCAAAATCCCCGACTTTTTCACGTAATGCCTGTTCCAGATGTTTGAGAGCAGGAATGGTGTTGGCGGCAACGAGGCTGTATGCGGCAATATGCATTGCCGTCGGAAAGACGTCATTCGAAGACTGCGACATGTTGACGTCGTCAATCGGATGCAACATTTTTTTTCCCTCGCCAGACAGATGCCCGGCAAGCTCCTGCGCACGATTGGCGATTACTTCGTTGACGTTCATATTGCTCTGTGTACCTGACCCTGTCTGCCATACGACAAGCGGAAAATGATCTGACAAACCGCCGGCGGCGATGTCGTCGCATACAAGGGCGATAGCATTCATCTTTTCGGGTTCAAGCAGGCCGCATTCGCAGTTAACGATAGCAGCCGCTTTCTTCACGACAGCGATCGCTCGTATGACCTCGCGAGGCATCGTTCCGGGAGGTCCTATGCGAAACAGGTCGATGGAGCGCTGTGTCTGGGCTCCCCAGTACCTCCCTTCCGGAACAATCGTCTCCCCGAAAGCATCCTTTTCCCTCCTACCTTTCATTCTCTCAATTCTCCCCTTCAAGCAGACGACGACACTCCTGCAACTCGCGCTTGCGTTCTTCACCGGTTTCGGGAAAACGCACATCCAGGCTGCTGAACATGTCGAGAATGATGTTCGAAACAAGAAGACGGGCATTTTTCCTGTCGTCCGCCGGAATCACATACCAGGGGGCGTGCGCAGTACTCGTAGCTTCAAGACAGTGCTCGTAAGCATTCATATAGTCATCCCAGTATTTCCTCTCCTCGATATCGGCCTTGCTGAACTTCCAGTTTTTTTCCGGCTTGTCGATCCTTTCCAGAAAACGCCGGCGTTGTTCCTCTTTTGAGAGATGCAGAAAAAACTTGAGAATCCGGGTGCCGTTCCGGTACAGGTGTCGTTCAAGATCGTTGATGGAACGATATCGCTCTTTCCAGACATCACCGTTTTTGAGATGCGTTTCAGGAATGCGCTGGTGGCGGAGAATTTCGGGATGAACGCGTACGATAAGCACCTCTTCGTAGTAGGATCGGTTGAAAATGCCGATGCGTCCTCTTTCCGGCAGGCTGCAATTACTCCTCCATAGAAAATCGTGATCGAGCTCTTCCGGCGAGGGATGCTTGAAACTGAACACCTGGCAACCCTGCGGATTGATGCCCGACATCACATGGCGTATCATACTGTCCTTTCCGGCGGCATCCATAGCCTGAAAGATAAGGAGAACGGCATACCGGTTGTCGGCATAGTGCGCTTCCTGTATATCGCTGAGCTTCCTGACCTGGGCTTCGAGCTTTTCGCGATATTCGCTCTTCGAACTGTAGCGGGGAGATTCAAGTGAAGGAAAACGGTCGAGATCCACCTTTTGCCCTTCACGCACGAGATAATCGTCATGATTGATATCCATATGCAGTGCAGCTTCAAGCATTTGAATAACCCGTCTGTGCATTTTGCCTGATTTTTTATTTCAACGGTTATACATCGTTGATCGTTCGAACCCGGATGAGCGGCAGCGATACTGCAGAATCCGGAATAGCGACAAGGCAAAAAAAAGCGACGAAGGAAAAACATCCCCTCGTCGCTCACTGTTGTTTCAATAGATGATCCCCTGAGTCTATCGGATAATTGCAGCCTCAGGCATAAACCTTGTTATAGTTGTCGATCGCATGGATAACGCTCTGACGGGCGACGTCGGCATCCTGAAAATCCTCGACGAGAACGGTCTTTTTTTCGAGCGCCTTGTACTCTTCGAAGAAGTGCTTGAGTTCCGAGTTGAAATGCGGTCTGAGCTGGTCGATATTGTGAACGCTGCTCATGCTCATATCGTCTTCAGCAACGGCAATGATCTTGTCGTCACCCTCGCCATGATCGATCATGCGCATGACGCCGATAACGCGAGCACGCACGATGCACATAGGCACGATATCGCACTGTGAGATCACCACAATATCGAGCGGATCATGATCGTCACCGAGGGTTCTGGGAATAAAGCCATAGTTGGCAGGATAAAAAACCGAGGAAAACAGCACCCGGTCGAGCTTGAGCATACCGGTCTTTTTGTCAAGCTCATACTTGGTCTTGCTCCCTTTGGATATCTCGATAATGGCATTGACGACGTTCGGCTGACCTTCTCCTGTCTCGACATGGTGCCACGGATTGAAATTCATAGCTTCTTCTGGATAATATGTTTTATTATGGTAAGCGAAAAGCGTGGCATTATAGCATTTTTTTTCAAACCCGCATGAAAAGAAATCAACGAAAAACGGTAGATTCAAGCCTCTGCCGATTATCCGGTCAACTCTTCCGGTGTCGTTCGAAATACGCCTTCGTTTCGGCAGCGACTACCGGACTCAATACAAGAAGCGATACGAGGTTCGGTAATGCCATAAGCGCATTTGCGATATCGGCAAATGTCCAGACTACCTGAAGCGACACAACCGAACCGACCATAACCGCTGCAACCCAGGCCCAGCGGTAGGGAACGACAAGCTGTTTGCCAAACAGATACTCCATGGCTTTTTCGCCATAGTACGACCAGCCGAGAATGGTAGAGAAAACGAAGGTCAGCAACCCGAAAGTCAGCACGACATTGCCGACGTGAGGCACCTCCCTGAAAGCCGCATTGGTCAGTTCAGCGCCCTTCAACCCTTCCTGCCACATACCGGAGTTTACCACGACGATACCGGTGACCGCGCACAGCACGACCGTATCCCAGAAGGTGCCGGTCGCGGAAATCAGCGCCTGGCGCACCGGGTGGCTGGTCTGAGCGGCAGCTGCCACGATAGGAGCGCTGCCAAGGCCCGACTCGTTCGAAAACAAACCGCGTGCGATACCGTACCGCATGGCCTCCCTGACGCCTGCCCCGGCAAACCCCCCAAGCGCAGCCTGACCGTTGAAGGCCGACGACACTATAAGCTGCAGGGTTTCGGGCAGGGTTTCGCTGCGCAGAACCAGCAGCACGATGCAGCCGGTAACATAGAACAGCGCCATTAACGGAACCAGATACTCGCATACCTTTGCGATCGACCTGATGCCGCCGATGATCACGACGCCGGTGAACACCGTCAGCAGCGCGCCGGTAATCCAGGGAGCAATATTGAAATTGGTCTCTACCATCGCGGCAATGGAATTGGCCTGTACCATATTGCCGATACCGAACGACGCGATAACGGTGAATGCGGCAAAGAGCACAGCAAGCCACTTCATGTTCATGGCTTTCTCGAGCACATACATCGGACCGCCAGCGACCGATCCGTCTTCGCCAACTACCCTATACTTCACCGAGAGCAAGGCTTCGGAATACTTCGTCGCCATACCGAAAACGCCGGTCAGCCACATCCAGAGCACCGCTCCGGGTCCGCCTGCAGCCACAGCCGTTGCGACACCGACGATGTTACCGGTACCGATAGTTGCTGCAAGAGCGGTCACAAGAGCGCCGAAATGGGTAATCTCCCCTTCTCCCTCCCTTGTCCTTGTCAGCGACATGCGGATAGCGCTGAAAGTGTGTTTCTGTATGAAACCGAGCCTGAAGGTCAGGAATAAATGAGTACCGAACAGTACGGCAAGCAGGGGCACGCCCCACACATAACCGCTGATGGTGTCGAGAAGTTGTTCAAATCCGCTCATGCTGCCTCCGGAATGGGGTTAAGGGTAATAAGCCGTTAACATAAGACAAAGCATAAAAATACGGTATTGAACGGTAAGAGCATGAACCTGCCGATTCTTTTTTTATACCCTATCTTCGTATCTTTGCGCCTTGCGTCGATTTTTCACCTTCCGCAGCCACGGAAACACCGGAACAGAGAAGATAACAAACAGAGCATGGACGGAGCATTGAACAGGGAAACAGCCAAACGGAAAACCTTTGCCATCATCAGCCACCCTGATGCCGGCAAAACCACCCTCACCGAAAAGTTTCTGCTTTTCGGCGGCGCCATCCAGACGGCCGGTGCGGTCAAAAGCAACAAGATCCGCAAGACCGCAACAAGCGACTTCATGGAGATCGAGAAGCAGCGCGGCATCTCGGTAGCCACGTCCGTTATGGGATTCGAGTACAAGGGACGCAGGGTCAACATCCTCGACACACCCGGCCACAAGGATTTCGCTGAAGACACCTACCGTACGCTCACTGCCGTCGACAGCGTCATTCTCGTCGTGGACTGCGTCAAAGGCGTCGAGGAACAGACAGAGCGGCTCATGGAGGTGTGCTCCATGCGCCATACGCCGGTCATCATCTTCATAAACAAAATGGACCGCGAAGGACGGAATCCCTTCGAGCTTCTCGACGAAATCGAGGAAAAACTCAAGGTGCAGGTTCGGCCTCTCACCTGGCCTGTCGGACAGGGCCAGAACTTCAAGGGTGTCTACAACCTCTATAAAACAGAGCTGAACCTTTTCGAGGCCAACGCCACGAAAATCAGCGATACACTTATTAAAATCCAGAGCCCTGACGATCCCGAGCTGAAAAAATGGATTCCGGACAGTTTCTGCGAAAAACTGCGCGAGGATATCGACCTCATCGAAGGGGTCTATGAACCTTTCAGCGAGGATCTCTATCGTGACGGCCTGCTCGCCCCGGTCTTTTTCGGCAGCGCCATAAACAATTTCGGCGTGAAGGAACTGCTCGACACCTTCATACAGATCGCGCCGAGCCCGCACGAGCGCGAAGCCGCACAGCGAACGGTCATGGCATCGGAAGAAGCCCTGACCGGCTTCGTTTTTAAAATCCATGCCAATCTCGACCCCAATCACCGCGACCGGACCGCCTTCTTCAGAATCTGTTCGGGAAAATTCGAGCGCAACAAATTCTACCTCCACACCCGACTCGGCAAGAAAATCCGTTTCTCCAGCCCGACGCAATTCATGGCGAACGAAAAAAGCGTGATCGACGAAGCGTGGCCGGGAGACGTCATCGGCCTCTACGACAACGGCTCCCTGAAAATCGGTGATACCCTTACCGAAGGCGAAGACCTGCAGTTCCGCGGCATCCCGAGCTTTTCCCCGGAAATCTTCAAGGTGCTTGAAAACCGTGACCCGCTCAAAAGCAAGCAGCTCGACAAGGGCATCCGGCAGCTCACCGAGGAGGGCGTCGCGCAGCTCTTCATCCAGTACGGCAGCCGCAAGATCGTCGGAACGGTCGGCGAACTCCAGTTCGACGTCATCAAATTCCGGCTCGAACACGAATACGGCGCCCAGTGCGACTTCCTGCCACTCCGCTACCACAAGGCATTCTGGATCACCAGCGACAACAAAGAGCAGCTGCAGGAGTTCATGCGTCGCAAGTCTAACGCTATCGCGCTCGACCGCGAAGATCATCCGGTATTCCTTGCCGAAAGCGAATGGATGCTGAAGGTCGCCCGCGAAGACTACCCCGAACTGGAATTCCACGCCACCTCCGAATTCAAGACCGCCGGGGAGTAGCCTCCCGCCCTTACATGCAGAAACCCGACATGAAACCGGGCTTTTGCATTTGAGCATTTCAGTTACCGGAGAGATACGAAGGACTCCGGAATTCGCTGATGGCATGAGCTGAACCCTCAACGACATCAACGCAGTAAAACGAACCTTCAGGCATGAAAACCCGGAACTTGCCGCGTGTAACTCACCAGCAATCTGAATGGCCCCAAGCAAAAAAATCAGGGAAAAAATGTAAGTTTACCCGGTAGCGATAATAAGCCTCCCCTGCCCTGCCCTGCATGATGAAATATCACAGTAAAAATCCGAACCAGATTCATACGAGAAGTAATGGAAATTAAAACCGATCTCTATTTGGGTGACTGCCTGAATATCCTCAAAGAGCTACCGGACAACTCGACAGACCTGATATTCACCTCACCGCCATATGCAGATCAAAGAGAGAAAACCTATGGCGGCATTCATCACGATAAATACGTTGCATGGTTTCTGCCCATAGCCGAACAACTTTTGAGAGTCCTCAAACCAACCGGTACGTTTGTGCTCAACATAAAGGAAAAGGTTGTCAACGGAGAAAGAAGTACCTACGTGATGGAACTCATCCTTGAGATGAAAAGAGAGCAGGGCTGGCTTTGGACCGAGGAATTCATCTGGCATAAAAAAAACTGCTACCCCGGTAAATGGCCAAACCGGTTCAGAGACTCCTGGGAAAGACTGATCCAGTTCAATAAAAACAAACAGTTTTACATGAACCAGGAAGCCGTCATGGTTCCTATGGGCGAGTGGTCGAAAAGCCGTCTCAAGAGACTCAGCGAAACAGACAAAACCCGTGATGAATCCAAAGTCGGCAGTGGATTCGGGAAAAACATTTCAAACTGGCTTGACCGGGAAAAGGCCTATCCGACAAATGTACTCCATCTGGCAACAGAGTGTAACAACAAAAACCACAGTGCTGCATTTCCGCAGGGACTTCCGGAATGGTTCATCAAGCTCTTCACCAAAGAAGGCGACACTGTACTTGACCCGTTCATGGGCTCCGGCACAACCAACGCTGTAGCCAAAAGAATGAAACGAAACTCGATCGGCATAGAAATTGTCCCGGAGTACTACGAGATGGTCAAAAACGAACTCGAACCGACGGAACTTTACCTGCTGGAAAAAAAGAACAGCTATGCAGCAAATCTCCCTGAACGACGTATCGACATACGTTGAAAACAATATCGGCACCTTTCACCAGAAAAGGATTGCAAGCCTCGACGGCTTGAGCCTGACGAAAGTCCTGAAGAGAAAAAATCCCTACCTTTTCAAGGCGAAGTACGTTCTGACTGCTGAGGAAATCATCAGAGGCCTTGTCGATGCCCATATTTCATCGAACGAAGAAACGATTTTCGGCGACTGGCTTGAGGGACTTGCAATTTTCATCAACGGAAAAGTCTATGGAGGCTGGAAATCAGGAATTGAGGGAATAGATCTTGAATTTGACAACAATGGGCAGCGATTCATGGTTAACATCAAGTCCGGCCCGAACTGGGGAAATGCAAGCCAGATAAAAAAAATGAAATCCGACTTCAGAATAGCCGCCAAAACGCTTCGTACCAGTAATTCAGGCCTGCAGGTTGTTGCGATCAACGGCTGTTGCTATGGAAAGAGCACCAATCCCGATAAAGGGGACTATTTCAAGTACTGCGGTCAAAGATTTTGGGAATTCATCTCTGGAAATGCCGAACTTTACATAGAAATCATCGAACCATTGGGACATAAAGCGAAAGATAAAAACGATGAATTTCAGCAATCCTACGCCCAGAGAATCAACATGTTCACGAAGACCTTCACCTGCGAATACTGCAAGGACAACGGAGCCATCGACTGGAAAAAACTCGTGGAATTCAACTCGTCGGCCCGGTGAAACGTGTGACTTCGAATTTTTTTTCAGATGCTGCCGGTTGATCTGGTTGCGGATTTGACGAAGTCGGCGGTGACGATGGTGTCGCCGAATGTGGCGGTTGTGGTGCTTGGTGCGCTGAAACCGACGGCGCCGCTGATCGGGAGTACGGCTTATGTGGGGTTTTCGGTGTACAGCAAGACGACCGGACTTGGGGAGTGCGTGTTCAGGGGGTTACGGGTGGTGTGAGGATGTATAGCATCGAACTGAAAGTGTAAAAAATTTTAACCTGGAGTATTGTATTCCGGAAACATTTACGTATTATGTGAACAACACGCTCACCCCGCTTCCCGTCAGAACAGCGCGCTCAGGGTGAGCTTTTTGTTTTTCTACCCCGCCTATGGCTGTACCATATAATAAAAGGGCTCTCGACCATGAAGAACAACTGCTGCTCCTCAAAGAACGTGGCCTCGGTGTTGAAGATGAGAGAAAAGCCCTCCATTTGCTCCGGCATATCAGCTATTACCGCTTAAGCGGTTATTGGTACCCTCTGCTGCAAGAACCAAAATGCGAGCATTATTTTAAAGATAATGCGACGTTCAGTACCGCATTCAGGCTCTATTGCTTTGACCGGGAGTTGCGGCAACTGGTACTTGGAGAAATTGAGAAGATCGAGGTTGCCGTAAGAGCACAGATGATCAATACGTTATCGCTTGCATTCGGGCCTTTATGGTACACCGATTCGGCCCGGTTTAATAATCATAAGTTTCGGCATGACAAGATCATACAGAAACTGGAGGATGATTTTGTGAATAGCCAGGAAGAATTCATTCTGGCGTTCAGAAAGAAATATTCGGATCCTTACCCGCCCTGCTGGATGATTATGGAAATTGCATCCTTCGGGCAGATATCCACCTTGTATTCCGATATGAGGGGAGGAAAAAGCAAACGGATTATAGCGAAGCATTTCGGGCTCGACGATACAACGTTTGCCTCGTGGCTTCACTGCATTGTTTACTTGCGTAACCTTTGTGCACACCATTCCCGATTCTGGAACCGGGAATTCGGGGTGAGCCCTCAGATTCCAAACCGCCCGTTGAAGAGTTGGTTGTCAGAAGACACCATAAAGGCGATCAGAGGCGCAAACAGTGGAAAGTCGAATAACCGTGCATTTTACATGCTTTCGATTCTGTTGTACTTCCTGCAGACCGTCAATCCGAAAAGTACGTTCAGGCAGAAGTTTTGCAGCCTGACGAGTAAATATCCAAACATTGATCTTGCAGCCATGGGGTTTCCGGCAACACTGGACAGCGAGACGTTGTGGAATGGTTAACTTTTTTCTGCGCCTGCACAAGCAATTCTTAATCGGAATGTCTTTCGTTTTTTTCTGTCGTCTTACCAGTTTATAAGGGCGGAATTATTTCGAAATCATAGATGTCGTTTCCATAGCTGAATGACTGCTTCCCTGCCTGTTTCAGTTTAATTCGAAACGGGATATGTTTGCTATCAGGAAGACCCAATACCTTGAACGCCTGCCTGAGTGAGGTGAAATCGCCAATAAACGTGCCGTGTCGGTGCACCTTGACAGCATTCTTTTGCATCCTCTTTTTGCGGATTTCAGGATCTTCCCAGCTTTTTCTTACACCTTCTGAAATATTCTGATTTTTCTGCCCTTCATGAAAACCAAACACTTCCCCTCTGTTTTTTTCATTTCTGATTGTGTCAACCTGGATAGCCGATGTCCCTGTAACTTCATAAGTAGTATGATGACTTGTTGACAAGTCAGGGAGTGTGTTGAAGACCGAAGGTGTTTCTATCTGCAATATTTTTCCTGCCTGTATGAACTTATCAGCGAGATCCTTTTTGCGACGATCCCGTTCTATTGGGTCTTTAGTCCAAAAGGCCCGGGAACTGGTGTGATATGTATCTAATACCCGTAGCCTTGACATTTCGGGATATTTTCTCAATAATCGTTTCCACAGATGCTTTGCTTCTCCACCATGCAGCATCAGAACAGTAAGGTTGGGCAGCAAATCGATAATTGTTTTCAGAGGCAGGATGCCGGCTTCGAGCTCTGATGGTGTTGGCTTTTTGTTGATGTACCATGGGTAGGCGTTCCATGGTACAATATCTTCTGCAGGAATGTTAACCCCGGCAAAAAGGTTGCTGAGTCTTTCAGCTGTTGAGTCATCATTTTCCATGCAAATGAACCCGCTTCCTCCGATTTTATCCTGGGTTTTGGGGCCAGGGTCTCTCAGAACACTCAATAAACGGGCCTTGATACCGCCGTACATAGGCGGCACGTAAGGAACAGAATCGTTTCCGGCAACCTTGCGCAGCGTATCGACGTATTGATTGATCGGCGCAATATGATGATCAAACCGATGCTCCCATTGCCGTTGGCGGAATTCAGGGTTTCTCATGAGACGGGCCATTGTCACTGCTTTTTGTTATGGATATAATTGAGATTCTTGTCCAAACTTCGGCACATCCCTCTAACTCAAACGGCTGAATTCTCCAATTTCCGCTGAACCAAAACACGTAATACGGTAAAGGTACTGATTTTTTCGGTAAAAAAAGGAAAAGGAGGCACAGAACCTGCCGACCAACCGATACTGCGCTTCGTCGGAAAAACGTCACAATGTCGAGAGCGCAGCAACCAGATAATCGAACCCGATCCGTTCCTGTTCCAGCCTTACCCGCTCACCCAGGCTGCCGCTGCGCAAATCGTCGTAGAGCGCCATTTCCTCACCGGTCAGCCTCGTCAGCTCCACAGTCTCGGGTGATGGCTCAACGCCCCAGAGCGTTCTGTGAGTCAGAAGCGTCTCTTTGTCCATAAGCAGGGAAACTGCCTCGGGAAAGAACCTGCGCAACTGATTGAGAATGGCGAAACCATGGGTATCGATGTCCCCCCAGTAATGGATCTTCCGCTCATGAAGCCAGTGGGCGGTGGCGAGATTTTCGAAACCGTAACCGGCCCCGAAAATCACCATCGACCGGGAAACAGGGGGAAATGCAAGGAAGTTGATTTCGTTTTCGGTAATGAACACCGTTTCAATCGCAAGGTCCAATCCGGCAAACGCGCCCTCTGTCAGGGCGATATCCTGATCGGCATCCACCGGCAGGAGAGCCAGTTCGGGATCGAGAATTCGGAACCGTACCCTCAGGGGTTTATCCCTGAATCCGTAACGACGACAGAATCCGGCAGCGCCTGAAGCCCCGGCATCGGTGGGGTCAATCCGCTCCGGCGGAAGAGCGAGGTCGAACAGCTCGCCCAAAACGCCACGGTGAACCTCGATAAACTTGCTGTGCACGCCCGGCAGGTCGATCTGCCGCAGATAGATATCCGGACGCGGATGCATCTGCAGCCATGCGACGATCTGCAGAAGTTTCGGCCACGACCCGGCAAGTTCCAGCGTACGCAACGGACGCTTCCGGAGCCACGGAATGAGTTCCGGTTTCGTTTCGCGAGTCAGGGAAAGGAGATCGGCAAAGCGTTCGGCATCGCGAACCTTGCCGATGAAGGCCAATGCATCATCGATCGAATCGATCCATATCTCCGCCGGAATCTCGTTGACTCCGAGAACGCGATGATTGAGCGTGCGCCAGACAATCCGGTAGTGCTTCGCCGAACCGGACAGCTGCGCAATCCAGTCGCGCACATCGGAAAACGATTCGCTGAGCTGCCTCGAATCCGGCCCTTTCAGGGTCAGACGCCGTGGAAACAACTCATCGTCTCCCATCAGAGAGGAGAGCAGAAGTCCTCGATCCCAGAGCTTCTGCACATGGGTACGCAGATCAGCCGGAGTCGTCCAGTTCACCCCGGTTCTCCCTGTTTGGCAGCGCGATACTCCTCGATGGTGAGGTTGCGCAGCACCGAAGCCCGTCCATCCTCGTTACAGACAAAACCCACTCCGGAAACATAGGGCTCGATGATATGGATTTTCTGCAGCGGGGTTACGATGAGCAGCTGCAGGTTGAGCTGCGCGAAAAGCTGCAGGCCGTACTGTGCGGACTCGTCGGAACCGCGCCCGAACGCCTCGTCGATAACCACGAACCGGAACGACCGCGAACGCACCGCGCCCCACTCCAGACCGAACTGATAGGCAAGGCTTGCCGCAAGCACCGTATAGGCAAGCTTCTCCTTCTGCCCGCCGGATTTGCCTCCCGAATCGGCATAGTGCTCATGCTCGCTGTCATCTTCGCGCCACCGTTCGCTCGCCGCGAAGACGAACCAGTTGCGTACGTCCGTAACCTTGGCGGTCCAGCGCCGGTCGAGGTCCGCATGTTCCTCGCGACCGCGGAACCGGTCGATAATCCGCCGCACCTGAAGGAATTTCGCTTCGGAGTACTGCGCGTCATCCGAACCGGTCAGGGACCCCTCGGTGCAGGCACGCAGTTCCGACTGAAAGTCACGGATATCGGCATCGAGGCTCATCTGCGCTTCGAGGGTGATGTAGCGGCCGGGATTGTAATCGATCTGCGTGAGCGACTCGTTGATGCGGGCAATGCGCTCTCTGATACTCTCCCGTTCACGGGCGAGCTGCGACTGAAAATTGGCGACTTCCCGGATGGTGTTCTCGTTGAGCAGCTCCTTGAACCGTCCCTCGAAACGAGGCAGGTCGTCGGCCCGGAGCTGATCGAGCATCGAACGGTACTCGAACCCGGCGGCAATGTTCACATCGACCTCGCGGGTTTCAAGTTTCCACTCCTCCTTATACTCGGTCATCGCCCTGATGATCTTTTCGCCTATGCGGGAGAGTTTTTTATCTTCCGAGTCGATTCTGTTCTGCAGAAAATCGCGCATTTCCCGTTCGCGGTTGTCGCATGACTCCACCGTCAGAGGCTGCACGCCAAGCGCTTCGTCGCGCATCGACTCGAGCAGGGCGAACTGCCCCGCTGCCTCAGTACCGGCTTCATCCCGCAGTGCCTCCGCCTGCTGCCGCAACTCCCGGAACCCGCTGATCTTCTGCTCGGTTTTCGACCGCTTGTCCTTGCGTTCGTCGAGCTGGAGCTCCGTTGCCTGCAGTTCGCCCTCCACTTCGGCAAGCTGCCCGGCAAGGGTTTTCAGAATATCCGAAGCCGCTTCGAGATCACGTTTTTCCGCTTCGAGCCTGGCAATGGCGACGGCCAGCGGCTGCCAGTCGAGATCGCGGAAATCGGGGTACTCGTCGAGCTTTGAAAGGACGGTGAGCCGATCCTTCAGCGCCTTCTGCTCCTGCTGCAACGCATGGATCCTGCCGGCAAGTCCGGCAAGATGCTTCTCCTGCCGTGCGGCACTCTCTTCGAGCGCCGCGATCTTGGCGGCATTGCTCCACCCCAGCACATAGCGACTGCGGTCGTCAATCGGATGACGGTCGTCTTTTTCGTGGCGTTCACCCGGAGCCTTGATCTGGCCGGTGATGGTAACAGCTTTTTTCTCGCGCCGGAACTCCTCCTGATCACTGCAGCATACCAGATCGAAACGATTGGCGATCTCACGCTCCATCCAGTCGAAATAGGGCGAATCGGCCTTGATGGCGATCTTGCGTACGAGAGAGGCTTCATGATCAGGTTGCCGACCCGACTGCGACTGCTGCCGTACCCGGAAATAGACCAGCCTTCCGTGAAGGTGGGTACGATCCACCCATGCCGCAACCGCGCCGTAATGACGGTCAGGCACCAGCAGGGAGAGGCCGAAGTTCCGTAAAAGGCGTTCGACAGCACCTTCCCACTCCCGCTCCTCTTCGAGAACCTGCAGCAGCTCTCCGGCAAAGGGCATCTCATCTTCGGCAATATCCAGCGCATGGCAGAGCGAACGACGAATGGCGACCTGCTTTTCATCGATGTTGCTGCGCCGCGCTTTCAGCCCCCGGATTTCGGCTGTCAGCCGCTCATGCTCCTGCCGCCCCTGGGTAAAGAGGACGCCCGCCTCGTTGAGATCGTTCTGCACCCTCGCCTCCCCGTCTGCACACTCCTCGCGCATTGTGCCATGAGTGAATCGCTGATCGAGGAACTCATCCACGTTCGATGCCGGACGTTCCCCGAGCTGACGCACAAGCTCCTCGTACCGAACCGCCTTCTGCCGGCACCGTTCAAGCTCTGACTGTTTCTGGCGGATTTCCGCACCGATATTCTCAATCCGGTCACCTCCGTTCTCGGCAATGGTGCGGCGCAACTCCCGCTCGCGCTCCTGCTTCAACCGGCGCTGTTCCTGCAGGCGCTCTACAGCCATGCTGTGTCGACTCAGCTCATCGTCAAGCGAGGCAAGACGCTTGTCGAGCAGGTCGAGCTTCAGCGTCGCGAACCAGGGGCGCAGCGATTCGCGGCATGAGCGAAGGTTCTCGGCTGTCGCGGCAATCTCATGATGACGGTCGCAATCGGCGACAAGAGGACTCAGCATCTCTATCTGACGCCGTGCCTTGAGCACAGCTTCATGAGCGCGGTTGAGGTTTTCGAAATGCTGGATAAGCGCGGCTATGCGGGGCTCCACATCGAACGGTTCGAGCATGTGCGTGCGCACGAAATCTGTCAGATTGCCCACCGACTTGAGCGAAACGGTCTGATGGAAAAGGTCGAGCGCCTGTTCGTTGTCAATGCCGAAACGGCGACGGAACCATGCCCCGTAAGGAGGAAAACTGTCGAACAGCTCGGCCCCCTCACTGCGCAGCCGTTTGCGCAGACCGGCTATTTCAGTCCCGAAACCCGTAAAATCCCGAGCGATGGAGAGGTCGCGTTCACATGCCGTGTACAGGCGCGCAGGCTGTGCGACAGCATCCTTCATCCAGAAAACCTGGGCCAGGGTCACCGTCTTGTCGTACCCTTCGTTATGGAAGACGCCGAGAATCACCGAATAGCTGTTGTTGTCGCGCAGAGCGACCGGCTTCGCTCCGCCAATGCTCTCCTGACGTTCCGACTTGAAATAGCCAAGCACATATGAACGCAGCGAACGCTCGCGGGTATCGGCGCCTGCCGCCTTGTTATAGGCAATACGCTGGCTTGGCACCAGAAGCGTGGTCACGGCATCGACCAGCGTCGATTTTCCCGATCCGATATCCCCGGTCAGAAGCTCGTTTTTTCCGCCAAGCCTAAGCGTCCAGACCCGTCCGTCGAAGGTTCCCCAGTTGAAAACCTCGAGTCGCTGCAATCGGAAACCGGCCAGACGATCATCGGCAACAAATCCCATTTCAAGCAGCTCACTCATCGCGACCCTCCAACGGTTCCGCAGGTCGCTGCAGGTATTCGTCGAGCCGACGATCGAAATCCGACAGCCACTGGGCATCGATAAAAGCCTTGATGATCCGGCGGACTTCGATCATCTGCCTCTCTCCCCGCAAACGGCGGATAAAACCAAGCTCGGCGATTTTATTGAGCGAGGCATCCACCTGATCGATCAGCCTGACCTCGTTACTGCCGGGCGGGAGGAAAATCCGTATCAGTTCGACCACCTCATCCCGCGACATAATCAGTCGCGTCTCTCCGGCACCGGCATCGAATTCGGCAAGTTTTTTGCGTAACAGCGCCAGGAGCAGGCTGACCGGATAGCTGAGCTGACGGCGTGCCATCAGGCGGGGAGTAGGAGTCGTCCCCTCTTCCTGGCTGTCAGAGCGGGAACGCAGAAAAGCATACCCTTCAGCTTCGTCGAAAATCAATTCCAGACCAAGCACCGCCACGTAATCGCGCACGGCAGCCGACAGGTTAAAGAGGGAACTCCACAACGCAGGGCTTTCGTCCTGGTAGATCACCCCCTTCAACAGGGGAATCACGACAAAAGAGAGATCCTGAGCTGCGTATTGCGAATGGCTGTTTTCTCTATCTGTATGGTTCATCATCAGTTTCTCAACAATATAATACGAGGCAGGGTCGCCTGCCGGGTGATGCCCGATGCACTCTGCCATCTTACCTCATCCTCCTCACTTTCATCCACCGTCGTCCGCGGCCACTCCCCGGCAATCTGCAGATAGGCAACCAGCTCGGCCAGCCCGTTTCGCAAAGGATGACGCATCACCACCTCCCCGATGGTGATCTGGTTGCTGGTCTGAAGTTCGATCCGGATATTTCGCAGCAGCTCGGCCCTGTCGATCCTAACCTGGGCGTAAAGAATTGCGGTATCGATTTCCGCATCCCCTTCGTCCATTGCGACGCCGGCAATCACCGGAGTGAATGGAAGCCGATAGAGCGCCCGTTCGAAAGGCAGTTCGATGAGAGCCGAAAAACCATCGAGAGGCATAAACCCGCCCGAAGGAAAATCTTCGCGCAACTCGAGCGCACGGGTTTCAATCCCGCGAAGAATATCCATGATACGCCGGTTCTCAAGCCACGCCTTGTCATCGAGAAACCTGCGCAACTGCTCGGAAAGCCGGGCCACCGTCCGCTGCGTATGCTCTCCGGCCTCCAGCCAGTCGTAGTGAACGCGCCGCAAACGGCTGTCGGGACGCATCGTCACGATCGGCGGCAGATCGAGCACCGTTTGCAGAAGCAGGCTCAACTCCTCCTGGCGGGACTGCGACATCAGAAAATCCCAGAATGCCCTGAAACTTTTGCCCTGATCGGAATCTGCGATGGCATCGCGCTCTCCCATGATCTCCTCGAGCAGTGCGCCCTTCGATCCCTCCCAGAGGGCGATACGCTCGCGCACCCGGCGATCGAGAATGCGAAAGTTATGCTCCACCTCCCGAAAATCCGACAGCAGATCGCGCGCCAGCTGCAGAAACTGCTGGAACCGATCCTTAAGAGCCGTATCGTCGAGCATCGATATTTCTCCGGCAAGAATGCGCTCGATTTCGGCATCGATCTCATGACGACGCTCCTGAAGTTCGGCAATCCGCACCTCGGGATCTGCCTGGCTTCCCGTACTCATCTGGCGCAACAGCTCAAACAGGGTGATCAGCCGGGACTCCGTGCCGACAAAAGCCCGCTCCGTCAGCCCCTCAAGCCAGGCCAGCGCCTTTTCGGTTGCCGGGGTCAGGTCGAAATGCGGTTCATCAGTTCCCTCCTGATAGAATTTGCGCAACCATCCTTTCTCGTTGTCGGCCCAATCATTCAGATAGTTTTGCGCAGTTCCGGGAAAAAGATCGGCCCCATGCTGCTGGCGAAGGGCGAACAGCTCGTCTTCGAGCGCCTCCACCAGGTCGGCCTGCGGCAAAATCCGAACGTTGGGCAGAATGAAAACCCTGTGCAGAAAACCGGCTACCAGCGGCGCATGCTGTGCACGCAGAAGCCGCCACGCCGGATGGTTCTGCCTGAGCAGTTCAAGGGTTGTGTAGTCGAGGGCCAAAAAGCACTATTGAATTCTGGTGAAAAAAACGTCCGCAGAAGCGTGCCGGAATCGAGACAGAAATTAAAATAATTTCTCCGGTTTAGCAGATAATTTTCCATCCCGTAGGGGCAACCCCCTGTGGTTGCCCATCAACCCCCTGTGGTTGCCCCTCACATCCGCAAAATCGCGACAGCACAACGATAGCATGAACATGATCGGGCATGATGACGAACGTATCGGTCTCAACGCCAGCGTCATACCTTGAAACTTTTTTCCATACGGCTTGAAACAGTTCTCATGCATCAGAGAGAACCATCACACTTTACCTTGAGCTGTTTCTTTTTAGCCTCGGAGGAATCAGCAGGCGCTCCTTCGGGGTCTTCAGCGATAAGCGGGAAAACCTTCAATTCGATCAGATCCTCTGTGCCAATTTGAATTTTATACTCAGAAAACCCGGTCTTATCATTGCTCAAAAAGTTATCCCTCTCTATTACAGCTCGCCACCCACCCCCTTGAACTTCTCGACGAAAGCTGCTATTTTCCGGAAAACACTCTGTTTTTTAGGCAGATATTGCGGATTTAACGGGCTCATCTTGGGCAGAAGGGCATTGAGTTCCGTACCATTATCACTGGCAAACTCCCGTTTTAACGAGGTGGCGATATAACGCCTTGCAGCACCTTCGTTCAAACCTTCTGAACCAATTAATGCTTCTGCTTCCCGTTTTTGCTCCTCCCGGGCAAATGTAAAAAAGGCATCGATCACACTGGCCTTGTCACCAATCCGGTCAAGATCGGTTTGATGAATAAAATCAACCAGCAGGCTCTCTTTGGCGCGATTGCCAAGGCTGGCGCGAATCACCCTGCGTACTTCATGAACCAGTTCTGCTTTACTTTTGGTTTTTTTGTTGTGCTCGAAAATCAATTCCAGAATGTAGTCCAGATTGATCTCCCGGGACTTGAGCAGATCCACCTCAAAAACCACATCATCCCAATCAATGTTCGCCGAAGCTTTTTGATCAGCGGCTTTTTGCTGACGCAACCAATCGCGAATATCGTTGTAAGTGGAGCGATAATCCTGAATTCTGCGTTCAGCAGGCATCGCAATCGCCTGCATAGCCTGCAAATCTTCATCGCTTACATAATGCAGGGCTTTAAATGCCTCAACCGCTTCCGTATCGCTCATATCAACACTTTGCAGGGCTTTCAGGCTGGCAAATTCATCATAGTTTTGCAGCACGTTCTCAACCCGCAAATATTCGCCAAACAGTTTCGCGAAGGCTTTTTTGTCGGACTCCTTTACAATCTCATCCGGGTTGGGAAAGCACTGCTGCAATTCCGTCACTACCTCCATATAACCGCGTCGGGCTTCACCGGTTATCACATCGGTAAAGCCTTCCATGTACTCCTTGTAGCTTTTCTCCAGCACCACATTTCTGGTGTTATTGTCACCAAAGAGTGTAATAGCATCGATTGTGGCCTGTTCCAGATCGCGAAAGGTGACAATGTTGCCGAAGGTCTTGGTCGCATCAAAAATCCGGTTGGTGCGCGAAAAGGCTTGCAACAGGCCGTGATAACGCAAATTTTTATCGACAAACAAGGTGTTAAGCGCAGGGGCATCAAAGCCGGTCAGAAACATCCCCACCACAATCATGAGATCGATCTCCTGGCTTTTTACGCGCCTGGCGAGATCCCGGTAGTAGTTTTGAAAGCCATTGCTATCCAGGCCAAAACTGGTTTTAAACATCGCATTGTAGTCCCCAATGGCCGCGCCCAAAAACTCCTTGGCGCTGCTGTTCATAGCTGAAACATCAAAGCTCTCGTCCTGAATATCGCCTACAGCATCCTGTTCTTCATTGGCCGCGAACGAGAAAATGGTGGCCACCCTCAATGGTTTTTCGCTGCCTTTCTGCAATTCCCGGAACGACTCGTAGTAAAGCTTGGCCGCGTCCACGCTGCTGACCGCGAACATGGCATTGAAACCTTTCGCGCCACCTTGCAGGCGATGTGTTTTTTGCCGGAAGTTATTCAGGATGTACTTCGTGATTTCCCTGATCCGATCAGAGTGCAGCAAGGCCTGCCTGTTTTCGGCCGCATTGAGCTGTCTCTCATCCAACTCGCTTTCAATCGCCTTGAACTTCGGACGAACATCGTTGTAGTCCACCTTGAACTTCAGCACCTTTTCATCACGAATGGCATCGGTGATTACATAGGAGTGCAATTCACGGCCAAATACACTGGCCGTTGTCTCCGCACCGAGAGCGTTTTCAGGAAAGATCGGCGTGCCGGTAAAGCCGAACTGATAAAACTTCCTGAACTTTTTCTTCAGGTTCTTCTGCGCCTCGCCAAACTGGCTGCGGTGGCATTCATCAAAAATAAAGACAACCTGCTTGTTGTAGATCGGCAGGTTGCTTTCACCTTTTATCAGGTTATTGAGCTTCTGGATGGTGGTGACGATGATCTTGTTGTCATCCTTATCCAGATTGCGCTTCAGCCCGGCGGTACTGTCGGAACCGTTGACGCTATCCGGCGAAAAGCGCTGATACTCCCTCATGGTCTGGTAATCCAGATCCTTGCGATCAACCACGAAAAACACCTTGTCGATAAACTCCAGCTCGGTGGCCAGACGCGCCGCCTTGAAACTGGTCAGGGTCTTGCCAGAGCCGGTGGTATGCCAGACATAGCCGCCACCCTCTGTGTCACTCCATTTTTTAGCTTGCAAGGTACTGTTGATCTTCCACAACATGCGTTCGGTGGCCGCAATCTGATAGGGGCGCATCACCAGCAGGGTGTCACTGACATCAAACACCGAATAGTGCAGCAGCACATTGAGCAGTGTGTTTTTCTGGAAGAAGGTGGCTGTGAAATCTTTCAGGTCTTTGATCAGGCTGTTGTCCGCCTTCGCCCAGTGCATGGTGAAGTCGAAGCTGTTTTTGCTGCGCCGGGTGGTATTGGCAAAATAACGGCTGTCCGTTCCGTTTGAGATCACAAACAGTTGCAGATATTTGTACAAGGAATGCTCGCTGTTAAAGCTCTCCTTGCTGTAGCGGTGAACCTGATTAAAGGCTTCACGAATCGCCACGCCCCGCTTTTTCAGCTCGATCTGCACCAATGGCAAGCCGTTAACCAGTACCGTCACATCGTAGCGGTTTGCGTGGGCGCCTGCTTGCTCGAACTGCCGGATTACCTGACATGTATTGCGGGCAATGTTTTTCTTGTCCACGAGATAGATGTTCTGGATATGCCCGTCATCAAAGACAAAGTCGTGGATATAGTTGTCGTGGATTTTGCGGGTTTTATCGACAATGGTGTCGCTGGGTTTATCCAGCCAGGTTTCCACAAAGCGCATCCACTCACCCTCTGAAAACTGCACCCTGTTCAACGCCTGCAACTGCTCGCGCACGTTGACAAGCATTTTCTCGGGAGTGTTTAAGCCGGGCAGATACTCATAGCCCTGGTTTTCCAGGTCACGGATAAATTCCTGCTCCAAAGCGTCTTCACTTTGGTAGCTTTCGCAAACCATCCATTCCCGGTCGTATTTATCGAGAACAATGAAGCTCTTCGATTCCGCGATGGTTTTGTAATCAGGCATTTTGTCCATCCTCTTTCTTCTCTTGCCGATAGCCATAGTTATCCCTCAAATGCTCAAGCAAGAACTTCACGATTTGCTTCTCTTGTGGAGTTGGTTCAGCGACAACATCATCCGACAATGTAGAGTGACTTGTGAATTGAATGATGCGGTTGAAGTAAAGCTGCTTATCATCAGGCAACAATTCTGACCATCTGGGATAGCCTAAAAAACTGGCGGTTTTTTCATAAAGGTTACGCAATAGCGTAAAGTGGTATTTTTGGACTGAGTTCTCAACAATGGCTTCTTCAAGAAGCTGCTTTAAGTAGAGGTGATAAGAAAAACTATGGTTTGAATCCCCTTTCTTTTCGACAAGTTCAAATGTCTCATTTTCATTTCGCCTTAAAATGTAGCCAGACTTCACACCAAGCTCATTGTAAAGGACATTGTAAAAAAGAGGACTGTGTGTTGAAATGATAAACCTTAGCCCTTGGCCAACAGTAAAATAACTGGATTTAATCAGTTGTGCCAGATGTACCGCCAACTCGATCAAATGATTTTCGTCCAGCGAACTGACAGGATCATCGATAAAAATGTATTTTAATTGATCATACTGATTCGTTTGACGATCACTCGGTTCTGCGACATTCAAGATTTCAATGACTTGTTCAATGAGGCTGTAGAAAATACTCCAAATGAAATTACTCTCTTCACCTTTTGAAATCTTGATGTGTTCGGTAGGTTCATCATTGCCGCGCTCAAAAGAGAAAGTGACTTCAGAGAAAGCCTTTACGATAATCTCTTTGCCGTCCTTGTCTTTGGTAATGTACTCTTCGTTAAAGCGCGGTGTTAATTTATCACTGGTGTAGTGCTGAAAATGAGTGATCGCATTTTGATCCTGTCCCTGTTCCTCCAATACCCACTTTGTGTAAGCGTTGGGCTGGATTTTCAATTTCCTCTCGGCATCACCATACAGATCATTATCCCAGTAAAAAAGGTCTTCAGTGAAAGCGTTGTAATAAAGAACCTTTGCCCGACGTTCTTCCGCTTCTTCACCCTCGTCAGATTTCGGTGCAATGAGCTCCTTGAATTCCCGTGAAAGGCGGGTCTTACCCTCGCCATTAAAGGCATAGATCAACTGCACCTTTTTGTTGGCGTCCCGAAGCTGCTCGGCAATTTGTTTCAATGTCTGATTCATCCGTGCGCTCCACCTTTGAGCAACTTGCGTTCTGCCAGTCGTTGGCGGACCTCAATCAGTGCATTGTGCAGTTTTTCTTCGAGTAACTTTTTCGGCGGAAGGTTCGTCCAATACTCGGCTACAACAATATTGTCTTTCTGCATGTTGAGCAGTTCCACCTGTTCCGTGCCCGCCTGTGTACAAAGAATCAGCCCAATGGGAGCTTCCTCACCCTCCTGGCGTTCATATTTGTCGAGCCAGTTCAGGTATAGCTCCATCTGCCCTTTAAATCCTGCATTGAAACGGTCAATTTTCAGTTCAACCGCAACCAGACGTTTCAGCTTTCGATGAAAGAATAGCAAATCGAGATAAAAATCTTCGCCGTCGATAATCATGCGCTTCTGGCGTTCCACAAAGGCAAAGCCCTTGCCCAATTCCAGAATAAACAGTTCCAGCTCTTTGAGCAGGGCATTTTCCAGCTCATTTTCCAGGTAGCCCTCTTTCAGGCCCAAAAAATCGAGAAAATAAGGATCCTTGAAGTTACCGTTCAGATAATTGGCTTCTGCCAATGCCAGTTTGGTATCAGCAATTTCAGCACGTTCAAACGCTTTACGTTCTATCTGTTTTTGCAGCTCCCGCTTGCTCCATTTTCCTTCAATCGCGTGTTTTGCATAAAACATCCGGGCTTCCGGACTTGGCAGGGGCATCAGAATGGTAAAATGGGTCCAGCTCAATTGTGACACCAGCGGTGACACAATCTCCAAATCAGGGAAAACCTCCGCAAATTGCATCATGCGACGCAGATTTCTATCCTCAAAGCTTTTTCCATAGAGTACGCAGAGCTCTTTCGCCAGAAAAACGACCACCTGCTTACCGTATTCCGCCCGCTCTCCGTGCAGAATCTCTTCATTGATGCGCCGACCCACGTGCCAGTAGGTAACCGTAAGCGCACTATTTACAGCCGCAACTGCCTGACGTCGTCCCCGTTCAATCAGTGTCTTCACGTCCTGCAGCAACTCAGTGCCCAAAGAAGAGGATATGCCCTTTTTCAATTCATTACTCATAACAATCCGCTCATCATTCTTTAACCCCCTCCGGTTTCGGGAAACTGAACAGCAAATCCCGATAATACTCATACTGCTTCTGCCGCAATTCAATTTCGCGAGGCAACCCCTCGCTGATAGAGTTGGTCAAAGCGTCGAATTTATCGAGAATGGCGACAATACGAGCTTGCTCGTCGAGGGTAGGAATAGGCACATCATATGATTCAAACTCCTTAACTCGAACATGAGGAACACCAGCTCCTTTCTTCATTGCGTGAATATGACCCTGTTTATTTTGAAGAAAGTGGTAAATGAACTTAGGCATTAAAATTGTGCATTCGGGATGAACACTAAAAGCGTCGGTTAGAAATATTGGCTGATTCCAAAAACTAACATAACCTGCATATGCTCCTGATCTAGCGATGACGATTGTTTCGCCTTCTCTATTTTTTTCTCCGTGGAAATATGTTGGTAACGGCCCATTCGCAACAACAGGAATATCTCCAGATGTTGTCTGTTTTTGCGTAATTGCTGTCCCACGCCTAAACTCAGCCACTTCCCCCAACGTCTTCCACTCCACCTTTTTCGTGTCTTTCGTGTTTTTCGCGGTTCCTTCTTCCTCAAAACTCAACAACTGATCGCGATAGTAGGTATATTGCTTTTTGCGTGCGGTAAGCTCGGTGGTAAGCTCGGTGGTAAGCTCGGTGGTAAGCTCGGTGAAAGCGTCCAGAATGCGAACGATTTCCGCCTGGATTTTGAGCGATTTTTCTGGTTCGTCAGGGCATGGGATGGGAACGAAAATTTTAGCCATATCTGTAGCTGAAACATCAATCACCTTCGCCCCTTTAGCGTATTTCCTTTTTTCGTTTGCAAAATCGTTTGTTTGGGTGAAATACGCGAAATATTTACCCAAGATGCAGCCGCCTGGCTTGAAGATAGTTGCATGACCGCCTGTAACGGCTTGATGTTCACCAAGATATACCAGCGCTTTACCGACATCTTCAAGGTTTTCACTTGTATTTGTAATGACAACATCACCTTTATCAACTTTGCGTAGTTGTTTGGCAAGCTCAGGCGAAACGAAAGACTTGGTTTTTGTCGTGGACAGGCCATAATAGGTATAAATCTGTCCGTAGTGAATAGCTGGCACGCCTGTTTCGGTGAAATCTTTCTTTTGCAATCCATTGCCTCGAACTAAATCACCAATGTCTCCCAACGCTTTCCACTCCACCTCAGCACCATCGAGCAGCTTTTCCATAAAACTCACAGTACTCATGCGTCACCTCCACGCTTACGGCTTTCCTTTTTAGCCTGATTGCTTAGGCTGGCAATGGTTTTCAGGTATTCTTCTTCAACCTGCTCCAGGGTTTTGGCTTTGTATATCCTGAATTCTTTCTTCGCTTTCGTTTCGGCTTGGTCGTGGGAAATTCTGCCTGCATTATCAAGCATTTTGCGCCCTGCCGAGCTCAAAATAGTGTCGAGTTCGCGGACATAATCGCTCATACGCATTTCACGCTGTTCAATGGCGTTTAACTCTGCCAAATCAAAATATGCCGCAACCAGATTATTCAACACCCGCAGTTCCTGCTCGCTGAGATAGTTTTTGGCAATCATCGCTTCGGCTTGCGTCGGTTGAGCGCCTTTAAAGTTGGTTAAACCGGCAAATGGTTTATTGCTATCCACGCGGAAATAAATGACCTCACTGGCGGTACTCCCGTGAGCGGCATAGTGTAATCTGTTCTGTACGATTTTGAAAAAAGCAATGCTTTCTTCGCTTCCTGGGTCGTAGTCCATTGCTGTGGCGTAGAGATCCAATACCTGACGATACATGACCTTTTCGCTGGAGCGAATGTCACGAATGCGATTAAGTAACTCTTTCCAATAGTTGCCGCCACCCAGGTTTTTCAGGCGTTCGTCGTCGAGAGCAAAGCCTTTCTTGAGATACTCCTTCAGCAGGTTGGTTGCCCAAATGCGGAATTGAGTGCCGCGTAGAGACTTTACCCGATAACCCACTGAGATAATAACATCCAGATTGTAGTAATCTACCTGATAGGTTTTTCCATCGGCAGCAGTTGTTGCAAATTTTGCAACAACTGAATCTCTCTGCAATTCACCCTCGTCAAATACGTTTTTCAGATGGCGTGAAATCGTGGATTTGTTTCGACCAAACAGTTCTGCCATTTGATCGAGAGATAACCATACGGTCTCAGTATCAAAGTGAACACTGACAGCTATTTTCCCGTCGCTACTCTTGAAAATGACAATTTGGTTGCCTGTCTGACTCATTTTTCACCTCCTTGCAGCTCCCGTTCAATCTGTTCGATGCTGGGCAAACTGGTCTCCAGAGACTCCGGCAGAGATTCCCTGAGTTTGTATTCAGCAATACCCATTGGCTGGGTTTTGTCGCCCAAAGCATACTCAGCCACCACCCTGTTTTTGCTCTTGCACAAGAGCAGCCCGATGGCAGGCTGATCCTCTGCCGCTTTAACCTGGCGATCCACAGCGGTCAGGTAGAAACCCAACTGCCCAAGATGTTCCGGCTTGAAATCACCCGATTTAAGCTCGATCACCACATAGCAGCGCAACTTCAGATGGTAAAACAGCAAGTCAAGAAAGAAATCATCACCCCCGACCTCCAGATGCACCTGTTTGCCCACAAAGGCAAATCCCGCTCCTAACTCCAGCAGAAATTCGGTTACGTGCCGAACCAGCGCATGTTCAATTTCCCGATCCTGCGCCTCATCGCCGAGTCCCAGAAAATCAAACCGGTACGGATCCTTGAGTGATTCACGAGCAAGGTCGGATTCAGGCCTGGGCAGGCACTGCTCAAAATTGGTGATGGCATTGCCTTGTCGCTCAAGCAAGCGGGTTTCTATCTGCATGACCAGTACATTACGCGACCAGTTGTGCTCGATGGCCTTATGTGCATACCAAGAACGATCATCCGATATTTTGAGCTTGTCGAGCAGCGCGATCTGATGATACCAGGGCAATTGTGCAAGCACCCCTTGCACAAATTCCAGATCAGGCCAGACCTCGGCAAACAACCGCATGTATTTCAGGTTACGTGGCGAAAAACCTTTCATCTCAGGGAAGGCGTTACGCAAATCATGGGCGAGTCGCTCAATAACCTTTGCTCCCCAGCCCTGTTCGGCTTGCCGCGCCAGAATGTCGTGACCGATCTGCCAGTAGAGTAGAACCAATTCGCGATTGACCGCCAGCGTTGCGCGCTGTTGAGCAGTATGAATTCTCTGCTTCAGCCCGGCCAACCAGTCGCCATAGCCCTCCGGAGGTTGCATCAGAGAAATCTGCGAATCACTCACTGGCCGCCTCCCCCTGCCTGCCGTCAGGCAGGTCGATCTCGGCTACGATGGCATCAATATCGGCACGCAACTTGTCGATTTTGGCAACGGTAGTTTTCAGCTCGGCGTTGAGCTGCTCGATGTCGATCACTTCACGAGTATCCTTCGATTCCACATAGCTGCTGACCGACAGGTTGTAGTCGTTTTGAACGATACGGTCGAATTCCACTGACTCCGCAAAGTGATCCATCTTCTCTTTGCTGTCGAACGCCTCCATGATACGGTCGATGTGGTCGCCGGTGAGCACGTTGTTATTGGTCTCTTTTTTGAACAGGCCGCTGGCATCGATGAACCGGGTAGTGGTGTCGCTCTTGTGTCTGGAGAGCACCAGAATGTTGACGGCGATGGTGGTGCCGTAGAACAGGTTGGGCGCGAGGGAGATCAAGCTCTCCACATAGTTGTTGTCCACCAGATACTGGCGGATTTTCTGCTCTGCGCCGCCACGGTAAAAAATACCGGGAAAGCAGACAATCGCCGCTCGGCCTCTGCTGGAAAGGTAGCTCAGGGCATGGAGTACAAAGGCAAAATCGGCTTTGGATTTAGGTGCGAGCACACCGGCCGGGGCAAAGCGTTCATCGTTAATCAGTGTCGGGTCATCTGAGCCAATCCACTTCACCGAATAGGGCGGATTTGAAACAATGGCATCAAAGGGTTTGTCGCCGCCAAAATGCGGATCGATCAGCGTGTTGCCAAGCTGGATGTTGAACTTGTCGTAGTTGATGTTGTGCAGAAACATGTTCATCCGCGCCAGGTTGCAGGTTGTGTGGTTGATCTCCTGGCCGAAAAAACCCTCTTCGATGATATGGTCGTCAAAGTGCTTTTTGGCCTGCAACAACAGGGAGCCGGAGCCGCAGGCGGGATCGTAGATTTTGTTGACGCTGCTCTGCTTGTGCATCGCAAGCCGGGCAATCAGTCTGGATACGTGCTGCGGGGTGAAAAACTCACCGCCGGATTTACCGGCGTTTGCGGCATAGTTTGATATGAGAAATTCGTAGGCGTCGCCAAACATGTCGATCTCGCTGCCATGAAAATCGCCAAAGTCCAGCCCGGCCACGCCTTTGAGCACAGCGGCCAGACGGGCGTTTTTGTCTTTGACCGTGTTGCCGAGGCGGTTGCTGGTGGTATCGAAATCAGCAAACAGCCCTTTGATGTCCATTTCCGACGGGTAGCCGTTGGCGGAAGCTTCGATGGCGGTAAAAATGGCTGCCAGATCGGTGTTCAGACTGTCGTTGGTATTAGCGCCTGCGGCAATGTTCGCGAAGAGCTGGCTGGGGTAGATGAAGTAGCCCTTGGTTTTGATGGCGTCATCTTTGAGTTCCGGGAAGATCACATCATCGTCAAGCTCGGCATACTTGATGTTCTCGTCATCTGCTTCGATGTAGCTGGCAAAGTTTTCACTGATAAAGCGGTAAAACAGTGTGCCGAGAACATACTGTTTAAAATCCCACCCGTCCACTGCGCCCCGTACATCATTGGCGATCTGCCATATCTGGCGCTGCAGTGCCGCACGTTGTTGATTGCTTGTCATCTATTCCTGATTCCGGTATTCGGCTTTTTTTTCATTATCATGTTTCTTGCCTGCCGCCGCGCCGCCAGCTTCCACCCATGCGTCTACCTGATCCTTTTTAAATTTCCACAGGCGGCCCATTCGATGAGCGGGCATACCGTGCTTATCGATCCACTTGTAGACGGTATCCTTACCGATCCCGAGGTAGTTGCATATTTCGTCCACGGACAACCAGCGATCATCTATTTCTGCCATGTCTCATACTCCTCCCGGGGGCTATTGCTTTTTGCCATGACCTCAACAGCGACAGTTAAGGAATGCTGCAAATACAGCATTCCGAATTTAATTCACTTTAGGGCACCTCTATTTATTTGTTCCGAATCCCTATTGCTGTGTTGGGCGGTGCTCGAAATCCTCATGTACTGCGGTGTACACTCCGGTTTCTCCGCTCCGTCCGCCTTGCCCTCGTGCTTCTCACGACAATAAATAGAGGTGCCCTTTAAATAGTATACTGAGATAAAAACCGGAACTCAAATACTCTTTGCCAATTTAAGCCGATTTCGCCTTATTTTAGCAGATATCTGCATCCTGAGGCAATCCTTTTCGCATTATGGTCGAGACTGTAATTGTACAGCCAAACAGGGCGGTTCAAGTTGTTGGTCTCTACCGCCACAAGAACCCGCTTATAAACGCAGCGGCCATTGGGATCGAATGCCTCCAGCCGATCGATGGGCGGCAGATCGAAGCCGGGATTGGCAAAGGTCATCAGTTCCCCGTGGACCAGATCCCGGTCATTCGATTGCGGAATGCGGCTTATGATCAGGACTTTGAGGATCTTATTCCGATTTGCCTGAGGAATCCGAAATCCGCTATCGCCAATCCAAAATGGGTTTTGGTCGCATCGAACGAGCGACTACGACTTGTGAGCGCAGGAAATCCGAATATATGTCACTTCCCGAAACCTGCGTGAGACCTTTGGTTTGTGAAAACAGGTGGTTTTTGGGGTCGCCGGATGTCCTGCCACAACTCATAAAATAGCGTCATCCGGCTAAATGCTTAATCTGAAAGGGTATCTGCAACAGGACTTGTGTTGGACCCTGTCCTGAGAAAACAGAGAATGAACGTGGGGAAAACGGAGAAAATCCGGCTGCTGGTGAGAGATTCCGGAATGATGTCAACATGGCAGATGACCTTGAAATACAAGGGGAAAAAGAAAACCCGCCTGCCAGGAAAATCACTCCGGAGAGACGGGTTTTTTTAAAACAGTGGAGATGGCGGGACTCGAACCCGCGTCCAGAACATTGCTCGATAAGGCCACCACACTCATCTCCGGTGTTTGAATTTTCGTGAACCATGTACACCTCCGGCAGCGTTCGGTTCCTTATCCTGAATGTGTATTCATCCGCCCCTTCAGGCAAAAACGAATGAAGCTTACTTGCGCGAGCGTCAGCTCAAGCGCGGGTTATGC